>Ga0302326_10001115_pt1 | contig 69933 bp, 71 predicted proteins | sample Palsa_T0_3_FD_202264 | JGI IMG/M metagenome (GOLD analysis project Ga0302326, IMG submission 202264) | Peat permafrost microbial communities from Stordalen Mire near Abisko, Sweden - Palsa_T0_3 | ecosystem: Environmental > Terrestrial > Soil > Palsa > Peat permafrost | place: Sweden: Abisko... | reverse complement strand
ACAACCCGCATCGCCGCCACTCAGCTCTCGGCTATCTCTCACCCAATAACTTTGAGCGCCGGCATGAAGCCGCCGCTTGAATCCCAAACGTCACGCCGTCCACGGGACCGGGTCAACTCCACCTGTTCGTATAGCGAATGCTTTACTGGCGGCGTTGGAAACTCTGGCAGCAAAGCAATTAAGATTTCTTCTTTAAGGCGGAGCGCGGTCGTGGGAGCGTTTTTAGCCGAATTTAGCTTACGCTGGTCATCTAAGCGTTTGGCTTCGGCTTTCGCATAGTCCGCAAGTTCACGCGCGCGCAAGGTCTCTTCTACCGTGGGCCGCCGCGTTCTGTCGTCATTGTTATAGATATGGTCATCGGTATTCATAAGTTAGTCCCTAATGATATGATCGCTGACGTTTGGGTCTTGACGCCGGAGCAAGTCGAGGACGTATATCACGCGATGCGCAAAAGCTATTCGGGTCGGACTCGTCTGCACGTTCATCGGGTGCTGCACATCATGTTCGGATACGCGCGGCGCACGCTGCGAATCGTTACTGAGAACGTGGTCGATAGCGTTGACGCTCCAAAGGCGGAATCCCGCGAAAACGGCGTCATGAGCAATGAATAGGTTCGCGTCATCATCGAAGCAGCGAAAGGCACACGCCTTGAAGGGCCGATCCTTACGGCAGCGCTTACCGGGCTTCGTCGTGGTGAACTGCTCGCGCTGCGCTGGAAGAACGTTGACCTCGCGATCGGGCGAATCATGGTGACGGAAGCACTCGAACAGACAAAGTCGAACGGCGTAAAGTTCAAGCTGCTAAAGTCGCCCTCGTCCCGTCGAGCGTTGCCGATCCCGCGCGAGCTTGTAGCGAAGCTGCAAGCTCACAAGGAAGCTCAGGCGCTGGAGCGCGCGAACGCTCTCTTTTGGACGGACGACGATCTTGTGTTCTGCAACCCCGATGGTTCGCCATGGCCGCCGGACACATTGACGAAGCAGTTCGCTTCGATGGCACATCTTGTAGGAGCCAAGGGTTTTCGCTTGCACGATCTACGGCATGCGTTCGCCAGCCTTACGCTTTCGAACGGTGTCAACGTCAAAGAAGTCTCCACTCTGCTAGGCCACAGTTCGCCTACGTTGACGTTGACGACGTATGCTCGTTCGGTCGAAGGGATGGGCAGGTCTGCAGTGCAGGGCCTCGCCGATAGCCTCCTAAAAAACCCACAGGAACTCGAAACCTGTTAGCAAATCCGTTAGCAAGCACCCTTGTCGGCCAGTTCGGCAAGTGTGCTATGCGGCGCAAACCCGTATGGATATTGGGCTTGCGGGTACCGGAGAGATGGCCGAGTTGGCTTAAGGCGGCGGTCTTGAAAACCGCAGAAGGTGCTGAGCCTTCCGTGGGTTCGAATCCCACTCTCTCCTCAGTGCATCGAGCCGGTTGCAGTCGCTCCATTGCGCCGAGATCATTGCCCGAAAGTTCGGTGTCGCTTTAGATCTACGCGGTCGGCCATGTCTCGGAGCCGCGCGCACCCGAGCGCAGACCCCTACGCGGAACGCCGCCACGACGATTTGCCGCCGGGCGGCTGAGCGACCGCCTTTTCGAGAAGTTTAGGCTCCTCACTAACCGGCTATAACAGAGATTATGTCGCCGCGCTACTTTTTGCTACTGATCATCGTCCTATACGTGGTCTTCGCGTTGTTCGTCCCGGCGATGCAAAGCATCTTCGGCTATGGCTTCGGGACCCTGCTCGCGCTCGTGATCTTGTGGTACGTATTCTTCGCAAATCGGGGTAGGCCGATCGTATAGACCCAGAAACGCGCAAACGCGTTCGCGATGATCACGGGGTCCTGCGAGCTCCTCAGGGCCCAGGTTCTCAGGCTCGGCCAGCAGATCGAGGCGATGAGAAAGCGCGCGTGAAGGGGACCGTTAGATTGACTTGGGAGCGCTTGAGCTTGGAGCTCCAATTAGCGACTCCGTGCTGGACGCGGAACGTGTGAGTGCACGCGTCGCCAGGAGACGACGTCGACGTCGACATGAGCACCGGGATGGAGGTCGTCTGCGTCAGGCGGCACGATCGCGAACCCATCTGCGTCGGCAGCGAGACGGGTGAGCGCCGAACACTGGTTCGCAAGCGGCGTAGCGACGAATTCGCGACCGTTGAAACGCAGCCGCGAGTAGACCGCAAACGTTCGGCCGCGACGAGCATGCAAGGTGCCGTCGAGTAGCGCGCTGACCCGCGGCATCACGCCGCCGAAACGGCCGCCCAGCGCAGCGACTGCCGGTCGCACGAACTCGTGTAGCGCGACGAACGCCGCAGCCGGATTCCCCGGCAGCAGCGCGACGTGCGCGTCACCGTAGCGCCCGAACGCCGAAGGCCGCGCCGGTCGCAGCGCGACCGAGCGGAACGCGAAGGTGACGCCGAGTTCGTCGCAGACCGACTTCACGTAGTCGCGCTCGCCGACCGATGCGCCACCCGAGACGACCGTTAAATCGGCGCTTGCAAAGGCACTTGCCAGGGCGCTGCGGAGTGCGTCTCGGTCATCTGCAACCGTCCTCAGGTCGAGTGCGCCGGCGCCGAAGGCGCGCAGCGATGTGCCGATCGCAATCGCGTTGCTGTTACGAATCTGTCCATGCGCCGGCGTTGCATCGAATGGCACGAGCTCGTTGCCCGTCGTCACCACGGCCACGCGCGGCAGACGGAACGCGACGACCGTCGTGATGCCGGCCGATCCGAGAAGTGCAAGCGTCGGCGGGTCAAGGAGGGTGCCCGGTGCGGCAAGCTCATCGCCGGCCCGCGCGTCCTCGCCGGGCGGAAACACGTGATGGCCAGCATGGACGGGGCGCGCAACGACGATCGCACCCGCGCTCACGAAGACGTCCTCGAACGGAATCACCGCGTCCGCGCCGGCTGGAATCGCGCCACCGGTCGCGATTGCGGTCGCGGTGTGGGGCGCATGTAGCGTCAGCCCGGCTTCGGCGTACACGGGCGCTGCGGCGATCGGCAAGGTGAGCGGCGCGCCGCGCGTATCGTCCGCGCGAACCGCAAATCCGTCCATTGCCGACCGCGCGTACGGTACGACATCCTCGGGGGCAACGATGTGCTCGGCAAGCGTGCGCCCTTCGGCCGCGAGTAGCGGCACGAGTTCCGCACCAAGCGCGGAGAGGTTCGCGACGATCGCGCATGCCTCATCGAAGTTGGTCAAGCGACGATCCGCTCTTCGTGCGCGTAGACGTTGAAGCGCAAACCGCGCAGAAACCCAACAAGTGTGACCCCGAAGTCGCGGGCGAGCGCGACCGCGAGGCTGCTCGGTGCGGAGACGCCGCACAGCACCGGGATGCCTGCGGCAATCGTCTTCTGCACGAGCTCGTAGCTCGTGCGCCCGCTTACCAGCACAACGTTCTCGGCGAGCGGGAGTTTGCGCTCGATCAGGGCGGCACCGATCAGCTTGTCGAGCGCGTTATGTCGGCCGATGTCCTCGCGCACGGTGCGCAAGGTCCCATGCGCATCGAAGAGCGCTGCGGCATGCAGGCCTCCGGTCGTCGCGAAGACACGTTGCCGCGCACGCAGGCTCTCCGGCATGCCGACGATCACGGTCGGCGCGACGGAAAGCGCAGACGTGACGACAGGGACACCGCGCTCGTGCAGCGCTTCAAGCGTCGCGCGCCCGCAGACGCCGCAAGCACTCGTGGTCGTGAAATGGCGCTCGAGCGCGACCATATCCGGCAGCGTCGGGCGCGCAAGGTCGACGTTCACGATGTTGTATTGCTGCTCGTCGTCGACCGAGCCGTCGAGACAGTAAGTCATCTCGCGCACATCGTCGATGCCGGCGATGACGCCTTCGGCAAACAAAAAACCGGCCGCAAGTTCGAAGTCGTTGCCGGGCGTACGCATCGTGATCGCAATCGTCTTGCTCGCAGCGCCCGCGCGCACCCGAATCTCGAGCGGTTCCTCGCCGGCAACGCGGTCGTCGTGGAGCGTCCGGACGCCGTCGTCGTACGTGACGACGGCTGTCGTTTCCGATGGCCCGGCGCGCGCGAGCGATTCCGTCATTCCGGTTGGCGCGATGCCGCCCGGGGGTCTTCGCTCGAGCCCTTTCCGCCCTCGATCAGCGTTTCGCGCAACACGTAGCCGCCGTGAAGCGTCAAGAGCGAGGACAGCGCGGTTTTCCAGCGCCCGTGAAGCGGCAGCAGCGAAAGCAGTGCGGGCACAGCGATTCCGCCGATCTGCGTGTAGCGCCGCAATCGTGCCCCGCGAGCACCGCCGAACATCGGCGCGCCGAGGGTGCCCGCGTGCCGTTCGAAGTGCAAAAGGATCGCGAGTTCGGCTATGCTGGCAACGAATTCGAAGCGCTCGACCTTCTTCATGCTGCGTTCGCTGCCGCCGCTGAGCGCGAGGATGAGGGCGTTAGCCGCGCAGGCACTCGCCACGCCCGAGCAGACGGAGAATGAGGGGATATGGCGCTTGCCGATCCCCCACACCGGAATGGCGGTCGAACTCAACAGAACGCCCGTGTACCCGCCGATAAACGCTCCGAAAAGTGCCGACAGCAAATCGGTTATCGCGCGCGGCGCAAGTGAAGCGATCCACCGGGGCAGCAAGCCGTCGCGTGAGGCTTGGCCGAGCGCGCCGAGGCCGGCCGGCAGCGAGAACGCGATCAAGCCCCAAACGCCCATCGACATCGCGGAGCGAAACTTTACGACACGCAGCATGTGGTGAAAGCGCTCGGGCCGGCCGAGGTGCTTGATGAGAATCAGCGGGCACGTTGCGGCCAAAGCGAACGCAAGGTAGCGCGCGCTACGCGCGAGGTCGGGATCTTTGCGATCGTCGGTCAGCGCGACGATGATTCCCGAACCGCCCATCACGCCACCCAAGAAGAGGTAGCTGATGACTTCCCATTCCCAATGCGGCTTCTTGAGCAGCGGACGATTGTAGTAGGTGTCCGGCAACGGCGCAAGCACGCCGTTCCCGGAGGCCGCACCGCTACCCGAGGCATCGGGCGAGAGCGCGCGTAGTTCGTTCACGTGTCTCCGCGCCGCAGGATCGTCCAGCCGGCAAGCGCGAGCGCCAGCGCCGCGACAGCCGCGCTTGCGTAACCCGCCGGCTGCCGTGTCGACGGTAGGACCGGACGCTCGGGCAGATTGTATGCCGATGGCGGACCGGTCAGCAGAAAGAACGCGTTGAGATCGCCGACCGAGGTCTTCTCGTCGACGCCGTAAAGCGAGGCGGAGACGCCGCGTTCTTGCAAGGTCTCGACCCGTTTGCGAGCGCGTTCCTTCAGTTCCTCGATCTCGCCGAACTGAATCGATTCGGTCGGACAGGCCTTCGCGCACGCCGGCACGAGGCCGAGTTTTTGACGGTCGTAGCAGAGCGTGCATTTTCCGGCGACGCCGCCGCGCGTTTGCAGCGCATTGTCGTTCGTCCGGCCATCGCTCGCGAAGCGTGGTTGGATCACCTGATGCTCGATCAGTTCGACGACGCCGAACGGACACGACGGGACGCAGTAGCCGCATCCGTTGCAGATGTCCGGTTGAATGAAAACGTCGTCGAACTCGTTGCGGATTATCGCACCGGTTGGGCAGGCTTCGAGGCAGCCGGCGTGCGTGCAATGTTTGCACACGTCCGACATCATGACCCAGCGATTCAGCGTCGGTGGGGCGCCCGGAGCATCGGGCATCGACTCGATGAACTCGACGTGTCGCCAGGTCGTGCCGTGCAGGCCGCCCGTGTTGTCGTAGGAGTCGCCGGTAAACTCGTAGCCGTCGGCGGGCAACTCATTCCATTGTTTGCACGCGACCTCGCAAGCCTTGCAGCCGATGCAGAGGGTCGTGTCGGTGAAGAATCCGTGCGCCAAAGCTAGTCGCCCCCTCGATCGATCCCGTGCGCGCGTGAAGCGCCGTAGAACGTCACCTGGTCCGCTGGAACGGGTTTGCTCAGTTCCGCGTTGAGGCCGCTACTCCGCCGTCCGGCCCGGATCGTGCACGTCAGCGCCTTTGCCTCGTGGATCGAGACGTTGGGATCGAGCGCGAGCGGGATCAAATCGCCGACGGAGTCGCCGGAAGCGAACCCGAGGTGACCGTAGTTGTAGGGGATGCCGATCTGGTGCACGGTATGCCGGTTCGCCCCCTTTCCGATTCGTAGCGGCCGCATTCGCCCGCTGACGAGGGCGCGCGCTTCGATCTCGCCGAGCGCCGTCGAAATCGTCACCCAGTCGCCATTTCGAATCGACTTTTCGACGGCAAGCTCCGGATCGAGCTCGGCAAAAAGCGCCGGTTGCAACTCGGCGAGCCAGGGCACGTAGCGCGTCATGATTCCGGAATGTTCGGTCGTGCGGTAGGTGGTGAGCACGTAAGGGTAGGCTGGATTGTGCCGGCCATTGTAGGGATTGTCGTCGCGGTCCCATTCGCGCAGCGTGGGATTACTCTGCTGGCCGTACAGTGGATTTTCGATCACCGACTCGATCGGCTCGTAGTGCGTCGGCAAGGGACCGTCCTTGAGAGCGCCCGTGACAAAGAGTGCGCCGAGCCCGTCAACTTGCATGATGAACGGATCGGCGCCGCTATGAGCGTCCATGCCGCTCGCACCGTGTTTCGCGGGCTCCGTCGGCGCCTTGGTCGCCGGGAAGTCCGGCACGTCGGGTCCGACCCACTTCTTTTTCGTCTCGTCCCACGAGATGTAGGCTTTCCGCTCGCTCCACGGCTTGCCGTCAGGATCGGCCGACGCGCGGTTGTAAAGCATTCGCCGGTTTGCCGGCCAGGCGAAGCCCCAGTCGAGCGATGTGTAGCCGTCGCCCGTTCGGTTTCGCGCGCGGTTCGTCTGCTTGTCGGGATAGACGCCGCTGTAGATCCAACCGCCGCTGGCGGTCGAGCCGTCACTAGCGAGTTCGGTAAACGCCGTGACTTGCTCGCACTCGTATCCGGATTTGCCGGGCTCGACCCGGTAGCCGTTGATCTCTTGTAAGACCTTGCGCGCCGAGGGCTCCCCGAGAGCGAGTTCGTGCTCATCCTCGTTCGGATAATCCCAAGTGAGGTGCCGGATCGCAAGGTCCTTCGGATCGCTTGAGTTCGCGTAAAGCTCTTTCATGCGAAGGCCGAGCTGATGAATCAGGTAGAGGTCCGATTTCGTGTCGCCGGGCGCGTGCACCGCCTTGTCATGCCATTGCAGCATCCGGTTGGTATTGACCATCGTGCCCTCTTTTTCGATGATCGTACATGACGGAAGGAAGAAGACCTCGGTTGCGATCGTCGTCGGATCGACGCCTTCGCGGCACCAGAACGCCGCCGTCTCCGTCTCGTACGCGTCGATGTTGACCATCCACTCGAGGTGCTCCATCGCGGCGCGCGCAAGCTGGGCGTTGAAACCCGAAGCTGCCGGGTTCATACCGATGACGAAGTAGCCTTTGATCTCTCCGTCCTTCATGGCGACTTGCGTCGGCAAGGTCGAGTGGTCGCCGCTGATCTGCGGCAAATAATCGAAGGCGAAGTCGTTCTCGGCCGTGGCGTTGTCGCCGTAGTATGCCTTCAAGAGCGAGACGACGTACTTCGGCGTGTTCGCCCACCAGCCGGTCGGCTTCGTGGCCGATTTCAGGTAGGCCGCGAGCGTTTGCTCGTCGCGCAGCGCCGATGGCATCGGCAAATAGCCCGGCATCGTGTCGTACAGCGTCGGGATGTCGGTTGCACCTTGAATGTTCGCGTGACCGCGCAGGGCCATAATGCCGCCGCCGGGGCGACCGATGTTGCCCAACAGCAACTGCAGGATCGATGCCGTGCGAATATATTGCACGCCGACCGTGTGCTGCGTCCAGCCGACCGCGTAGGCGAATGCGGTGGTCCGCTCGCGCCCGCTGTTGTCGGCCAGCAGATTGGCGATCTGGAAGAACGTCTCACGCGGCGTGCCGCACGCCTCTTCCACCATCTCCGGGGTATAGCGCGCGAAGTGCCGGCGCAAGACGTTGAGGATACAGCGGGGATGCTCAAGCGTCTCATCGCGCTTCGGAATGCGGACGCTTCCATTGCCGTCGTAACGCGGTACTTCGATCGTCTCGAACTGCCAGGTCGCCGTGTCATACGTGCCGGAATCGGCAAAACCGGAGAAGAGGCCATCGAGGTCTTCGGTATCCTGGAAATCCTCGCGCACAAGATTCGGCGCACTCGTATAGGCGACGACGTACTCGCGAAAATAGCGCTCATTTTGCAATATCCAGTTGATGAGCGCGCCGAGGAACACGATGTCGCTGCCGCTGCGGATCGGCGCGTAGATGTCGGCCAGCGCCGAGGTGCGCGTGAAACGGGGATCGACGTGAATGATCTTGGCGCCGCGCTCCTTCGCTTGCATGACGAAGCGGAACGCGATCGGGTGGCACTCGGCGAAATTTGAGCCTTCGATCAGGATGCAATCTGCGTTGGGGAGATCTTGCACGAACGTCGTGGCCCCGCCACGTCCGAAAGAGGTGCCGAGACCCGGCACCGTTGCGCTATGTCAAATTCGAGCCTGGTTCTCGATCGACACGACGCCGAGCGAGCGCAACAGCTTCGTCAGGAGGTAGTTCTCCTCGATGCCGAAGGTGGCGCCGCCAAGCGAGGCGATTCCACGCGCTTGATTGATGCGCTTGCCGCCCGGCATCGTGCGCGCGAACGTGGCCTCGCGCGTCGCTTTGAACTTCTGCGCGATGCGGTCGAGCGCCCAATCGAGCGGTTTCTCTTCCCACGCCGTCGCGTAGGGAGCCCGGTATTTCACGGTCGTCCAGCGCGCCGTGTTCACGACCATACCGAAGATCGCCGAACCTTTGGGGCACAAGTGCCCGGCGTTGATTGGGCTCTCGGGGTTCCCTTCGATGTCGAGTAGCTTCCCCTCATCGCTCACGTAGGCGAGGGTCGAGCAGCCGACCGCGCAGTAGGGACAAACGCTCGTGACCGCTTTTGCGCCCGAGATACGCCCGCGCAGATTGCGCGTCCGCTCCGACTCGACGTTGGGGAGCGCACCGACTCGATCTCCCAGGCGCAATCCCTTCGCCGCGCGCGAGAGCAAATCGGCGGCACGAGAAAGAGGGTTGCTGAGGCGGAATGAACGCTTGATCGCCATGAGAAGATCCTCGATTTCGTCGCCCAGTGTGGTTTCCGTCGTGCGCCGGGATTGAACTCGTGCCCTTGTGGCGGCCGGCTCCGAGCAGGATCGGTTCGGCCGGCGACGTGGTACATTGAAGCCGGAGGGTACGCACGTGTCACAAGACGACCTTACCGACGAGGATATTGTCGAAGAAAACGACGACGCGCCGGTTCCCGAGTCGTTCGAAGTCGACGAACCGCCAATCGACCTCGACGCTGATCCCGACGAAGGCTTTTCGCTGCCGGGCCGGGGTGCCTAACGCGAAAGCGGAGCGCATATAGGGTGTCTCGCTTCACCGGGCGAGACAAGCTTTCGCAACGGAAGAAGCGGGCGTAGCGCGAAGCTCGCGCCCATGCGGGCGGGTAGCGATCTGCTGGGCAAGCGGACGGAAAGCCGTCGCCTTGCGGGCGGGATCTCACCCGCGGCCCGGTCGGATCGGTGATACTAGTCGATGTGAAAGCTCAAGGCGGCGTCCGCCGGGCGCACATCAAGTCACGCGATCTCTTATGGTGCGGGGCTTCGAGAGCTAGGCATCCAGCACGTAGCCCGCACCGCGAACGGTGCGGATCAGCGTAAATCGACCTCCGGCTTCGAGTCTAGCGCGCAGGTACGAGACGTATCGTTCGGCCGCCGCCGGAGTCGCATCGGCACCGTAGCCCCAAGCCAAATCGAGGAGCTGCTCTCGCGAGAGAATGTGGTTCTTATTTCGCAGAAATGTAACGAGCAGTTTGTACTCGAGCGCGGAAACCGGAATGAGCTGGCCGCCACGGCGCACCGTCTGTCGCTGCAGGTCGACCTCGACGTCTCCGGCTGCCAGCACCTCGGCATTGTCGAGCGCCGTCCGACGCAGCCGGGTCTCGATTCGCCCCAGAAGCTCGCCGATGTCGAACGGCTTGGGCAAGTAGTCGTCTGCGCCTCCGCCGAGCCCCGCAATGCGGGTTTCAAGGTCACCTTTGTCGCTTAGCAAGATGATCGGTGCTTGGGTTAGGCGCCGTAGGCGCGGGAGCAACTCGAGGCCCCCAAGCTCCGGCATCATCACGTCGAGGATGACGAGGTCGGGGCGAAATCTGCGAACCAGGCTGAGGCCGGCAAGGCCGTCGGGTGCATCGCCGACCTCGTATCCGTGGTGCTTGAGGTGTAGGGAAATCAGCTGGCGGATATGTGGTTCATCGTCGATGACGGCTACTCGTTCGGCCATGGAGCAATCCTATGGCTCGATTCAGAGAAATTTCAGAGAGCGCTAGGGGGGAGTGCCGGCGTCGATCCAACGCTTCAGCGTTGCGATCTGCTCTGCCGGCCATGCGCCGTCGCACGGCATGGACCCGCGGCTGAGTGCGCCCAAGATCGCCGGCGCATGCCGCACGACGTCGTCGTAGCTCCAGAGATCGAAGGCCTTCATCATGGCGCTGCGGTCCTTCTCGCGAAAGAGCGGCTTGATGTCGTCGTTGAACCCGAGGTGTTGGCCTTGGCCGTTTTGCATGAGCATCATCTCCAAGCGTGCAGGCTTCGTTGATTCGACACGCCGGAACTTCGACGACCGGTCGCTTCTCCCTGAACCCGAGTCACCTTCAATCGAAACGGACCGCCGAAACGGACCGCGTCAAAGCGAACGAGAAGGCATCGTGCGGCAGCGACGGTCCGTGTAAACCGGCGGCTGAAGATGGAAGGACGCATGGAAACGCAACGAGCCGCCTTCTCGGTGACGAGTTCGGTGATACGCGAGGGGCAGACGATCCCGCAGAGCGCGCTTTTCGATAAGCTGGGATGCGGCGGCCTCAATCAGAGCCCGGACCTGAGTTGGTCGGGAGCGCCCCAAGGAACAAAGTCGTTTGCGATTACGCTTTGGGATCCCGATGCGCCGACCGGCGTCGGATTCGTCCATTGGGTGCTGTTCAATGTGCCGGGCACGCTCGGGTCACTCGGGCCGGGAGCCGGCTCGCATGCGGACGCCGGCGTCGGAGCGCTGCATGGTACAAGCGACTTCGGTTTCGATGGCTACGGCGGTCCGGCTCCGCCGCCCGGCGATCCGCCGCACCACTATCATTTCGTGGTGTACGCACTCGACGTCGAAAAACTCGAGGGTCTCGATCGCACGACGTCCTATGCGAAATTCAAATTCGTTTCGCGCAATAACGTGCTGGCGACGGCCGAAATCGTCGGGCTCTTTGGCAGGTAGCGCCGGACCCGCGGCGAGCGAGGTTCGGTGCTGCGTCGTGGGCGGCGGACCAGCGGGTGTGATGCTCGGTTTTCTGTTGGCGCGTGCCGGCATCGAGGTCGCCGTGCTTGAGAAGCACGCCGATTTCTTTCGAGATTTCCGGGGCGATACGATCCATCCCTCGACGCTCGAACTGATGAGTGAACTCGGGTTGCTCGACGAGTTTCTTGCGTTGCCGCATCAAGAAGTCGTCAAGCTCCGGGTAGAAATCGGCGATTCATCGCTGCGGCTGGCCGATTTTAGCCGTTTGCCGGGGCGCTGCAAATTTCTTGCGTTCATGCCGCAATGGGATTTTCTGAATTTCCTGGCCGAGCACGGCAAGCGATACCCAGGTTTCCATCTGCACGTCGAGACGAACGTGACGGACTTGATCGTCGAAAGCGATCGGGTCGTCGGGGTGCGCGCGATGACGCCGGCCGGACCGCTCGAGATACGGGCGGATCTCGTCGTCGGTGCGGATGGCCGCCACTCGGTCGTGCGCGAAAAGGCCGGACTTGCGGTGATCGAGACCGGTGCGCCCATGGACGTGTTGTGGATGCGGGTCCCGCGCAAGCCCGACGACCCGGACGCCTTCGGACGGGTGAATCACGGGAAGATGATGGTGTTGCTGAACCGCGGAGACTACTGGCAATGCGCCTTCATCATCCCCAAGGGCGGCTACGATGGCGTTCAGTTGAAAGGCATCGAAGCGTTTCGCGCGGAGATCGTTGCGCTCGTTCCCTTCTTGCAGGACCGCACGCTCGCGCTGCGCGACTGGGGCGACGTACAGCTCCTGACGGTCGCCGTCGACCGTTTGCGAAACTGGTCGCGCCCCGGACTTCTGTGCATCGGGGATGCCGCCCACGCGATGTCGCCGATCGGTGGCGTCGGCATCAATCTTGCCCTGCAAGATGCCGTCGCCGCCGCGAACATTCTGGCGCCGTATCTCTCCGGCAAGCCGGTCGGCAGCAAACCGCTACAGGCGCTGCAGCGCCGCCGCACCTTCCCAACGGTCGCGACCCAACGCGTTCAAGTCGCGGTGCAAAACAATCTGATCGTGCGCGTTTTGAGGGGAACGGGCAAGATGACGCCTCCGTTCGCCCTGCGCATCGTCGACAAGCTGCCGTTTCTGCAGCAGCTTTTCGCGCGCTTCGTCGGCCTCGGTTTTCGCCCCGAACACATCGCTACAAAAGAGAGCATCGCCACGCACGCGTGACGATGCCCCGACTAGTGCGATCTTATCAGCACCAGTGCCAGTGGTGGTGATGGTGATCCCAGCACTTGTGGTGCTTGTGGGCATATACGGGGCTGCCGGTTATCGAAACGGCAAAGGCGATCGCGGCAATCGACAAAAGAAGACGACGCAAAGGGCTTCTCCTCTCCTTCCGGGCGAGCTCTAGCGAGCTGACCCGTTCATTCTAGTGGAAATCCAGCGGTGGTCAAGGATCGCCCGTCTCGCTCGTTCGGCAAGCATCACGACGTCCGGTCGCTAAGTCGTTGGGATGGAGGCTCGGAACGGCCGCTTCGCCCTGCTGGATGAACTGCTCAGCTATCACGCCGCGGACGGTCGCGAGCGTTTGATGGTCGCGCGCATGCGGACGTTTCTCGCGGGCAACGAGGCGTGCTTCGAGCGGGCGCTGCCGTCCGGCCACGTGACGGGGTCGGCCTGGATCGTCGACCCCGGTGCCACCGCAACCGTATTGACTCACCACCGCAAGCTGGACCGCTGGCTGCAGCCCGGCGGGCACGCCGACGGCGATTCGAACGTTCGCCGGGTGGCGCTGCGCGAGGCTTGCGAGGAATCGGGGCTGCATACGCTGGTTCCTGCGCGCCAAGCGATTTACGACATCGACGTGCACGAGATTCCGCAGCACGGTTCCGAGCCGGCGCACGTCCACTACGACGTCCGCTTCGCGTTCTACGCGCAGCGCAGCGAACGTCCGCTAGCAAGTGCGGAATCACACCACGTGCAGTGGATACCGCTTACCGAAATCGAGCGCTTCGGCATTGACGACTCGGTCCGGCGCCTCGTCGCAAAAAGTTCACGTCTTGTGAGCCGTACGTGAGCCCGCACATTGCGTTCAATCTTGCCAACGTCCTGAGCATCGCCGGTGACTTGCTCGTCGCCGCGCTGCTCGGCGGAGTGATCGGTGCTCAGCGTCAAGCCACTCATAAACCGGCCGGCTTCCGCACGCACCTGCTCGTCGCGCTCGGTTCTTGCGCCTTCATGGAAGCCTCGAGACTCAGCGGCGACACGCGCATCGGTGCGGGAATCATTACCGGCATCGGATTTCTCGGTGCGGGATCGATCGTGCGTGAGGGGCTGGTAACCAAAGGACTGACGACCGCAGCCTCGATCTGGGCAGTCGCGGCGGTCGGCCTTTCGCTCGGCTTTGGAACGCCGATCGCCTACGTGCTCGCCGCGCTCACGACGGTACTCGTCCTCGTCGCGCTTTCGCTTACCGACAAACGGCTCGAACGGGTCTTCCCGCCGCGCGATGCAGTGCTGGTCGCGATCACCTTCGACTTGGCCGTATTGACGCTCGATCAGATTCACGCGCTCTTTGAGGGTCGCGACGTGCATCCGAAGCGAACGGAGCAGCTCTGCATCGTTCGCGAGGACGGCGGGAAGCGCGTCGCAACCTGGCGTCTGGCTTTGCACGGAAAGCACGTCGATCGTCTCACGGAGGCGCTGGTCGTCGCTTCAGGTACTCCGGGCGTCGAGCGCATCGAGGCGATCGAGCTAACAAATCCCTAGCTCGCGCTGTCTGCATGGGGCCGGCTCTCTTCTGCGCCGAACGCCGCAGACGCGAACAGCTTTTGTTCGCTTGAGCGGTATTGATGTTGTTACTAGTTTTTAGCGCGGGGCTCGTCGTTTGATTCATGCTTGATTCGGAGATCGAATTCGGGGCGTGGCGCGCGTTCGCCGATTCACTTCCCGCATTGATCTTCACGCTGTCGTCCGACGGATGTATCGAATTTCTCAACCGGCGTGCGCGCGACTTCATCGGAGCGGGAGTTACGTCCACCTTTGTCCTCACCTGGAACGCGATCGTTCATCCGAGCGATGTCGAAACGGCGAGAGACGCTTGGAAAAATAAGGGCGACTCCGGCACGCTTGCGGTCCAATTGCGCATGCGGCGCGCGGATGGAACGTTCGGCTGGATAGAAGCGAGCGCCGCTCCGGCACGCGACCCAGCGGGTACGGTGCTGCGCTGGTGCGGAACGATCGCAGATATCGAAGCACGCAAGCACACCGAAGTGATGCTGCGCGAGCGCGAATCGATGCTCGCCGACGTCGAGCGCCGCTTCGACGTGCTCGGCGAGGCGATACCCGTTATTTGCTGGACGGCCGACGCTGACGGTGGCGTCGACTGGTACAACGGACGCTGGTTCGAATTCACGGGCCTAACGCCGGAAGAGGCGGCTGGGTGGGGCTGGCAGGCCGCGCATCACCCCGACGATTTCTTGGAAGTCATGCGGAAGTGGCCGCAGTCGATCGCGACGGGCGACCCGTTTGAAATGGAGTTTCGCCTGCGCCGCGCCGACGGCGTCTTTCATTGGTTCCTGACCCGTGCCGAGCCGCTACGTGACCCCACCAGAAACATCGTGCGCTGGTATGGCAGCAGCGTCGATATCGAAGCGCAGAAACGCGCGCTCGAGCGCACGCGCCGGGTCGCGGAAACGCTGCAGGACGTTTTCCTTCCCAAGACGCTGCCGCAAAAAGACGGCCTGCGTTTCGATGCAATTTATCTGCCGGCCGAAAAGGATTCTCTCGTCGGCGGCGATTGGTTCGATGCTTTCGAACTTCCCGACGGCCGGATCGCCTTCTCGATCGGAGACGTCGCCGGGCACGGCCTCGAGGCATCGATCATCGTCGGCCGGCTGCGGCAAGCGATATTCACGCTTGCGTTTCGCATCGACGACCCCGCGACGCTGCTCGAGGAAGTCGACCGCATCCTGCACTACCAGGAGCCGGACGTGATCGTTACGGCGCTGGTCGGCTTCGTCGATCGTGAGTTGAGCACGCTCTGCTATGCGAGCGCCGGCCACCCGCCGCCGATGATCGCGTACACGAACGACGTCCCCGCGGCGAACCTTCCCTACGGAGGTCCGCCCCTCGGCATCGGCAACCAACGGCCGCTCCGCACGCATTCGGTGGCGCTGGCACCTGATGCCGTCGTGGCCGTCTATACCGACGGCATGACGGAATATCTACGCGACCCGATCCGCGGCGAAGCAAAACTGCGCGCGGCCGTAGCCCTGATGGTCGGCGATACGAGCGTGGCTCGCCCGGCCCTGGCGGTGCGGGACATCGTGCTCGATGACCTGCCCACGAAAGACGATGCCGCTTTGCTGCTGATGCAGTTCTCGCAGATCGACGCCGCGATGTTGCACTTCGACCCATCGGCGCTCGAACGCACCTGGCGCTTTCATTCAAGCGATGCCTATACGGCGCACGCGTCACGGCGAGAAATCGTGAAGTACCTGCGCCGCTTGGCTATCGACCCCGAGCAGATGTTCGCGGCGGAACTCGTGGTCGGAGAGATTCTGGCGAACACGGTCGAGCACGCGCCCGGACTCGTCGAACTGCACATCGACTGGCTCGGGGAGCAACCGATCGTCACGATCCGCGACACCGGGCCCGGTTTGGTCGCGCTCGATGCCCGCTTACCGGAAAACCCGTTTGATGAGGATGGCCGCGGGTTGTTCCTGATTGGCGCCCTCGCCGAAGAAGCGGCGCTCCGGTCTTCGCCCGGCTACGGCACCGAAATGCGGATCGTGCTGCCGGTGCGCCGGCTCGTCAAGAACGATCGGACGGGCGACTAAGCCGAAGCGTTGTAAACCTGTCGCGCGCGCGTCAGTAGCCACAAGATCAAGGCTTCGCATCTCGGCAGTTCGGGCCACAAGCGGCGGGTGCTTACGCTTTCGGTGACCTTCGGGAATGTTTTTCCGCTCGAAGCGATCATTTCTTCCATAGCTTGCGCTATGGCGCTCTCGATGCTACGGCCGGACCCGGCGGGCAGAAGATGTGAATGCGCGCACAACAGTGCGTCGACGACGGCGGCATCAAACTGCGAATCGAAAACGTCGATCGGGTAGCCGCAGTAGAGCGCGAACGGAGTGCTCTTGCGCAGCCGGTTCCACAATTGCTCGAGGCGGATTGCCGCCGGGAACTGCCGGTTCTTCCAAAGCGTGCCGACCATGTCGCCATACGCCCGTATCGCGCCGTTCCGCGACCGCTCAATTGCGTCGCGCACGGCGCCGCCGACCACGCTCTCGAAACGCGCCGGGTCGGGCAGCCCGGCGACCATGATGCGCGCCAAGGCGTCGCTCGCGTCGAGAAACTTCAAAGAGATAACGCGCTACGTTCTCGCTCAGAAGCTGCACGTCGGCTTGATAGAACTGCACGGCGTGCTGCTCCGCCTCGGGTTGAACCAGGGACTCCGCAGGACAAGCCATCCGTGGCCAGCTCGTGGCCATAATACTGCCTACCCCTCTTCGCAGCCGGCCATGCGATTGCTTGAGGCGAGGTCGGACCTCTAGCGCGCGACGCCGTCAGGGTCGATTCGCTCGAACCCCGCGAACGGGACGAGTGCGCTCGGAATCAAGAGGCCGCCATCGGCTTGCTGGCAATTCTCCAAGATCGCCGCGAGGGTGCGCCCCACCGCCAAGCCCGAGCCGTTGAGCGTGTGCACGAACTCCGGCTTTGCCTTCGGCTCGCGCCGGAAGCGAATTTGAGCGCGGCGCGCTTGGAAATCCGTGCAGTTCGAACACGAGCTTATTTCGCGGTACGTGTTTTGGCCGGGCAGCCAAACCTCGAGATCGTAGCTCTTGGCCGCGTTGAATCCGACGTCGGCGCTGCACAGCAACAAGACGCGGTACGGTAACTCGAGTTCGCCAAGCAGGGCTTCGGCGTCGGCCGTCAGGCGCTCGAGCGCTTCGAAGGAGCGCTCGGGGTCACTGAGCCAAACGAGTTCGACCTTCTCGAATTGATGTTGGCGGATCAGACCGCGCGTATCTTTTCCGGCCGCGCCGGCTTCTTTGCGAAAGCAGGGCGTGTAGGCAGTGTACTGTAGCGGCAAACTATCGGCACTCAGAATCTCGTCGCCGTGCAGCGCCGTCAGCGGAACTTCCGATGTCGGAATCAGAAACAGGTCATCGTCCGCATCGCGATACATCGCGTCGGCAAACTTCGTGAGTTGGCCGGTCGACCACATCGTCTGGCGCGACACGAGGATCGGCGGATCGATCTCCACGTAGCCGCGTTCGTGCGCGCGCGTCAAAAAGAAGTTGACGAGCGCGCGCGACAGCCGTGCGCCGGGACCGCGCAAGACCGAAAAACGGCTGCCGGAGAGTTTCGCGGCGCGTTCGAAATCAAGGATGCCGAGTGTTTCGCCGACCTCCCAATGAGCCTTGGGTTCGAAGCCGAGAGCGGGAGGTGTTCCCGAATCGCGCACGCACACGTTGTCGGCTTCGCCGTCGCCGTTCGGCACGGAATCGTCGAGCAGATTTGGGACGTCCGCGAGCCGTGCGGCGATCTGCGCTTCGAGCGGTGGGAGCGCGCTTTCACTTTCGGTGATACGCGCGTCGAGCGCTGTGATTTCGGGTCGCAGGCGCTGAGCCTCGGCAGCGCGATCGGCAGCCTTCGCGATTTGCGCGGTCAAGCCGTTCTTTTGCGCTTTAAGCGCTTCGGCGGCCGTGCGCGCTGCGCGCAACTGCGCGTCAAGGGCCAGCACCTCATCGACGAAGTCGCCGCCGGTGGCCCGCCGCGCTGCGGCGCGCCGCACGCGTTCGGCATCACGGCGCAGGAGCGCAAGGTCTAACATCGTTCCTTGTTCTTCGATAAAGAGGGCGCACGGCGCTGCCGTGCTTGATTCAAAAAGCGCGCACGGCGCTGCCGTGCTTGATTTAAAGTGAGCGCACGCTGCCGTGCTTGATTAGCGGGAAAGAAGAAAACGCTCCGAAGAAGCGTGACTCGCCTTTATGCAGCATTCATCGGTGGTCCTACCCTCTTCGTTCGTCGCCGGTTCGCCGCAACTGGGGTTCGAGCTGACGCGGCTGCTTGCGCCCGAACAGGCAATCATCGCGTATTTCGCCCGGGTCGAGATCGTGCCGCCAGGGGTGGAGCACGTGACCCTCGAGGAAGCGACCGGACGCGTTCTCGCTCAAGACGCGGTCGCGCGCGAAGACCATCCCTCGCACCGCCGCTCGACGATGGATGGCTTTGCGCTTGCTGCTGCAACTGCGGGAACGCGCTTGCACGTCGGCGCCGAAGTGCTGATGGGAACCGCCCCCGCGCGTGCGCTGGTTGCGGGAGAGGCGATGCGGGTGCCGACCGGGGGTGCCGTTCCGGACGGCGCCGACGCGGTCGTCCCCCAAGAGGACGTCGAGGTCGAAGGCGATGCGATCGTCCTGCGCGGCGACGTGCGTCCCGCAGATTACATTACGCAACGCGCGGAAGACGTGCGCAGCGGTGAAACGGTGCTGCCCGCCGGGCGCCGTCTCGGCGGTCCGGAACTCGGAGTGCTCGCGACGCTCGGCATTACGAGCATCGCCGTCTACCGGCGCCCGCGCGTCGGCATCCTCTCGACCGGAGACGAACTGGTCGATCCCGCCCAACTGCCGGCGGTCGGCCAGGTTCGCGATTCGAACCGCTACGCAATTGCCGCGGCGCTGACGGCCCTCGGCGCCGAACCCGTCCATCTTCCGCGGGCAGCCGATACCCTCGAATCGCTGCGTGCAGCCGTCCTCGCCGCGCTCGAGCGCTGCGATGCGCTCGTAACGACCGGCGGTTCGTCGGTCGGCGCTCGCGACTTGATGCCGCTCGTCGTCGGCGAACTCGGCGCACCGGGCGCGGTCGTGCACGGGCTGCGCGTCAAACCCGGTAAACCCACGCTCTTGGCGGCGGTCGGCCCAAAACCGGTGATCGGCTTGCCGGGCAATCCGGCATCGTCCTTGATGATCCTCGAAGCGGTCGTGCGGCCGATCGTACTCGCCTTGACCGGTGAACGCGGCGGCCGGGCCGGCTCGGTCGAAGCGGTCGCACGCGTTCCCTTCAGCGGCCGGGCAGGGTGGACGTGGTTCGTTCCCGCTCGCCTGTACGTGAGCGGCGGGCGCTTCGAAGCGGAGCCCCTGCAGATTCGTTCGGCTCAAACGAGCTTACTCGCGCGCGCGAGCGGGTATGCAACGGTCGGGGAAGAGCCGTCGCGAGTCGAGGCGGGCGAAAGTCTGCGCATCACACTCTTTTCATGCGGCGGCGCACCCGTGGAGATCGCATGAGAAAGACTTTCGTCCTGTTGGCGGCGCTCGGAGTGCTCGGGGGCTGCAGCGAACAGCAAATCAACAATGCCGGGAGTGCCGTCGAAAGCGCGGCGCCGAAGATCGCGGGGGAGATCGAAAGTGCAGCGCCCGGGCTCTTCAACGACGCCGTCGTGGAAACGCGGATTGAAAGTCAGTTCCTGCAGATCGACGCGGCTTCAGCCTTGCACGTCGCGGTTACAACGCACGCGGGCCAAGTGAAGCTGAGCGGTAAGGTACGGAGCACGGCCTTCGAGCAACGGTTCATCGCGGCCGCCAAGGGAACGAGCGGCGTCAAGGGCGTTAGCGCTTCGCTGGCAGTCGATCCGCACTTACAGGGCACCGTGCAACAAGCGAGTGACTTCGGTCTCGTTGCGGCGGTGCGCGCGAATCTCGCAACGCAGGCGGGCTTGAACGCCGTGACGATCGGCGTCGCGGCCTCGCACGGCGTCGTTACCTTGAGCGGAAACATCAAGACGCCGGCGCTTCGTTCGACCCTCGTTGCGACGGCGCAGAAGACGGCCGGCGTGAAGAGAGTGGTCGACCGGCTCGTGCTCGGCGGGTGAAACTACCTCCTCGCCCGGCGCCGCTGGTCGCGGAACTTCCGCCGAGCCGCCCCTTCGTGGGACCCGAAGAGTTGATGCGCCGCACCGGTCGCGCGTCGCTCTTGCGCCTGGGGGCGAACGAAAGTGCATTTGGGCCGCCGCCCGGAGCGCTTGCGGCAATGCGCGAGGCCGTCGGGCAGAGCATGTGGTACGGCGATCCCGAGGCGCTCGAATTGCGCGAGGCCCTGGCGGCGTTGCATGGCTGCGGTGTCCGGAATATTTCGGTCGGGGCCGGCATCGACGATCTCTTGGGACTCGCGGTGCGCGCGTATCTTGCTCCCGGCGACGTGACGGTCGCGACGCTCGGCTCATATCCGACCTACGTTTATCACGTGATCGGATACGGCGCGAGCTTGGAAACGGTACCGTACGCGGACGACGGCTCGCTGCAACTCGACGCGCTCGCCGAGCGCGCGCATGCGACCGGCGCGCGGATCGCCTACCTCGCGAACCCCGATAACCCGAGCGGAGCATTTGCAGGGCGCGAGGCGGTCGCGCACTTTATCGACGCGCTTCCGGAAGACTGTCTTGTGCTGCTCGATGAAGCGTACGGCGACTTTGTCGCGCCGGCGGATCTCTTGGCGGATACGATCGACCCGCGGGTCGTGCGCATGCGCACCTTCTCAAAAGCCTTCGGCTTGGCCGGCGCGCGCATCGGATATTGCCTCGGCAGCGCTGAGACGATCGAAACGTTCAACAAGATTCGTCTGCAATTCAACGTCAATCGGATCGCGCAGAGCGGGGCCCTGGCCGCACTCGGCGAGCGGGATTTTGTCGCCGGCGTGGTGGCGGAGGTCGCGCGTGGCCGCGACGATTACGCGGCGCTCGCTGCGCGCTTTGGTTTGCGCACGCTAGCCTCGCGCACCAACTTCGTCTGCATCGATCTCGGGTCGCGGGCGGCCGCCGAAGCGATGGTGGAACAGCTCTTGCGATGCGGCATCTTCATTCGCAAACCCGGGCTTCCGCCACTCGACCGCTACGTGCGCGTGACGGTCGGAACGCCCGCGCAGCGCCAAGAGCTGGCCGCGGCCTTCGGCGCTGCGCTCGAAACGGTCCGCGCGACGGGTACCGTGCTCGAAGCCGCGCCGAAGCGGTGAGATACGCCGTCATCTCGGACGTCCACGGCAATCTGGAAGCGCTCGAAGCCGTCTTCGCGCGCCTGTTGCCGGACGATCGCCTGCTGTGCCTTGGCGACGTGATCGGCTATGGACCCCAACCCAACGAATGTCTTGGCTTGCTGCGCTCGCGCGTGTATGCGATGGTGCTTGGAAACCACGACGTCGGAGCGATCGATGGGCACGGTCTTTCGTATTTCAACCCGGCCGCGCGCGAGGCGATCGAGTGGACCCAAACCGTCCTCGATCCCGAACATGCCGCCTGGCTCGACAAGCTTTCGTACGAGCTGCGCACGCCGGAATTTCTGATGGTGCACGGCGCTCCGGTCAACTATTTCATTTACATCACGGGGAAAGACGAAGCGGCTCGTGCGTTCGCCGCGACCGATGCACCGTTGATTCTGGTCGGGCATACGCACGTCGCCGAGTACTACGCGCTGCGTCCCGACGGCTCGCTCTCGCACGTCCGCTTTCGGAGCGGCGGCCGCCTCGAACTCGAGGCCGGAACGCGCTATCTCGTCAACGTGGGCAGCGTCGGTCAACCGCGCGACTTGAACCCCGAGGGATCGTTCTGCTTTTACGATGACGAGGCTAAAACGATCTCGTGGGAGCGCGTCTCCTACGCGATCGAGCTGACCCAGGAGAAGATCGAGGCGGCGCGGCTGCCGAACGTCCTCGCGCGCCGTCTGGCGCTGGGACGATGAAACCGGCCCCCGGGCGCTAAAGAAGGACGGGCAATGTCAAATCGCCCGGCGAGCGTGCTCGCCTTTCTGATCGCGGGTGCGTTCCTCGTTTCGCTGGTCGAGCCCGTGCGCGGTGCCGCCCCGGGTGGCCACGCGCCGGCCGCTCCGCGCAACGACTATGCGAACCTGGCCTTCAGCACGGAGCTGGGCGCAGGCCTCAAACAGTTCTACGCACGGGATTTCAAGGCCGCCGGCCGGTCGTTCGAAGGTGCCCTCAAAATCGTTCCCGACAACACGCTTGCGATCTCGTTCCTCAATGCCGCCGCAGCCCAAAACGAAGGCGATCTCGATGTGCTGACCAACGTCGAGGAAGACGCGGTTTCCGGTGCTCCGAAGAACTACGTGAACCACGTGCGCCTGGCGTTTTCGTATCTGTTCGAATCGACGGGCGGGCGCGACCGCACCCAGGATGCTCGCGACGAACTGAACCAGGCCGTCAACCTGGATCCCGAGGCGCCGGCGGCGCACGTTGGCCTCGGCATCATGCGCTTCAACGAGCGATCGGCCAATCGCGCCAAGACCGAGCTGCAGACCGCTCTGCACAGCGATCCGAATAACGTGCTGGCGCGCGAATATCTCTGCCAGCTCTATCAGACCGATCTGCGCGATCCGCAACGTGCGCTCGCCTATGCAATCGACGTTCCGAATCTGGTCCCCCAGTACGCGGACATCGACTTCCACATCGGCTCGCTGTTGCACGACATGCATCAATACGACGCGGCGGTTTCGTATCTCAACAAGGGGCTGGCGCTCGACGTCGACCATGTGGGCGAAGCCCAGCACGGCTACACCCTGCTCGCGCGCATCTACATCGAACAGAAGAAATTTGGCGACGCGACCCGGGTGCTCAATACAGCGATTGCCTCCGACGTCGACACGATCTACGCGCGCACGCTGCTCGCGAGGATCAAGTCCGGCGACTACGCTTCGCCGTCTCCGTCGGCATCTTGATGGCCGAACTCGCGCGGCCGATCGACGACGGGCATTGCATCGGCTGCGGAACCGAATCCGAGATCGGCCTCAAGATGCGTTTCGCGGTGAAGGCCGACGACTCGGTCGAAAGCCGGGTCACGGTGGGCCAGGCGTTTCAGGGATGGCAGCGCGTCGTGCATGGCGGCATCGTCGCGCTCTTGCTCGACGAAGCGATGGCCTACGCGGCAGGTGCGCGCGGACACGTCGGGGTGACCGCCGATCTCAAAATGCGCTTTCGCAAATCCGTGCCGGTCGGCGAGCCGCTGGTCGTGCAAGGCAAGGTGCTCTGGCAGCGGCGCAACGTACTCGGCATCGAGGCGAGCGTCCAAGACGAAGCCGGGACCGTGCTTGCGTCGGGACAAGGCAGTTTCGTCTCGCGCGGAACTTTGCCGCCCGGAACTCGTTTCGGTAATTCATATGGCAGCACCTAAAGCGCGGCCGACCGCTCCGGCTTCCGACCCGAAGAGAAAGGAACCGGTACCGACCCCGGTCGTCGACAACCGCCGCGCGCGTTTCGAATACGAATGGCTCGAGCAGTTCGAGGCGGGCATCGCTTTGACCGGAACCGAGGTCAAGAGCATCCGCACGGGTCAAATCAGCTTGAACGAAGCCTATGCGCGCATCCGCGACGGCGAACTGTGGCTCTTGTCGATGCACATTCCGTCATATAAGCAGGGCAGTTTCTCCAACGTCGATCCTGACCGCCCGCGCAAACTGTTGGTCCATCGGGCGGACATCGACCGGCTGGCCGGACGCGTTTCCGAAAAAGGCCTGACGCTCGTTCCGGTTCGCCTGTATTTCAAGCGCGGGAAGGTCAAGATCTCGGTCGCGCTCGCGCGTGGCAAGAAGCTCTGGGACAAGCGCCGTGAGGAAAAGGATCGCGACGTCGAGCGCGAGATGGCGCGGGCGGTTCGCCGGTGAGGGGTGCACGGCCGCTTGCGGCCCTGGAAGCGAACGTGGCAGAGAGCGTTGCACCCGCGCCCGGTGAGGTGCTGCTGGTCGCGACCTCCGGTGGTCCGGACAGCACCGCCTTGGCCGCCTTGCTCGCAAGAGCCGCCGCCAACGCGGAGGCGAAGCTCGTGCTCGCGCACGTCAATCACGGCGTGCGCGCCGGAGCTTGGTGCGACGAAGGGGTCGTGCTCGCCACCGGCGCGGCTTTGCGCGCGCGGGTCGTGGCGCGCTCGCTCGGACCCGGCGGCTCCGATGAGGCGCGTTTGCGCGACGAGCGCTACGCCGCCCTAGCGGACATCGCCCGCGAAACGGGTGCCCGGCGCGTCTTTACCGCGCATCACGCGGGCGACCAAACGGAGACCGTCTTGCTGGCACTCTTCCGGGGTGCGGGTCCCGACGGCTTGACCGGAATGGATGTGGTGCGCGAACTCGTCCCCGGTATTGCTCTGGTGCGCCCGCTGCTCGGCATCGAGCCCGAGACGCTGCGCGCGTATTGCTCGCTCGGGGGGTTGCCCTTCGCGCTTGATCCCACCAACGAAGATCTCGCCTACCGCCGCAACGCGCTGCGAACGGCGCTGGCCGGCCTGCGGCCGAGCTTCCCCCACCTCGATGCCGCGGTCGCCCGCTGCGCGGCCATCCTGCGCGAAGAGCGGGCGGGTTTACCGCGCGCGCGCTCGCGAGCGCAGCTTCGGGCGGAGTTCGCGGCAATCCAAGGAGATGTGCGTGACGTTACCTTCGAACGCTTGGACGCTGTGGCCCGCGCGCTCGAGCGAGGCTCACGGGGCCGTCATTTTATGAGGCGCGACGTCGAAGCGGTGGTTGAATGAGCGCAGCGCTCCTGCCCGACGGCATCGAGGCGGTCGTGTTCGATGCGGAAACAATTGCCGCGGCGGTGCGGGGTCTGGCGGATAAAATCGCTCACGATTACGGCGCTGAACCCGTCCTCCTGCTCGGCGTGTTAAAGGGTGCGTTGTTTCTGACGGCTGACTTGGCGCGATCCCTCCCGGTGACGATGGATGCCTCCATCGATTTTCTCGCCGTGTCGAGCTATGGAAACGCCGGCCGCTCCAGCGGCGAGGTGCGATTACTCAAGGATACGAGCGAGAGTGTCGAGGGTAAGAACGTGGTGATCGTAGAGGACATCGTCGACAATGGTCTCACCCTCGATTACCTTCAGCGATTGCTCGGGAGCCGGAAACCGGCCTCGCTGCGCTCGTGCGCCTTGCTCGACAAGCCGTACAATCGAACCGTCGGCGTCACCATCGATTATCGAGGATTGGTCGCTCCGAACACCTTCGTCGTAGGTTACGGTCTGGATTACCAAGAAAAATACCGGAATCTCCCCTATCTGGCGCAACTCCGCGACGGCGTCTTTTCGGGTTAGGGAAGGGAATAGGATACCGCACGTTGGGCAAGCACGTCAGATCGATCGTCATCGTCGTCGTCATCTTCATCGCCGTCATCTTGGTCGTAGACAAGCTGGTGATCAACCAGGCCCCGGCGGCCAAGCTGAACTACACGCAATTCTACAAACAAGTCGAAGCCGGCAACGTCGACAAGGTTACGATATCGGGCCAGCACGACGTGACCGGCGATCTGCGCAAGCCGCTCAGCAGCATGGGCGACACCCGCTTCCAGACGACGATCATCGACGATCCAACCTTGACCGCCGAGATGCGCAAGCACGGCGTCGACATCACGATCGACAACCCGCAACAGCCGCCGATCATCGGTGCCCTCTTCCAATTCTTGCCCTTCGCCTTGATGCTCGTGTTGCTGCTCTTTATCTTGCGCCAAGCGCAGAGCGGCGGGAGCCAAGCCCTGTCGTTCGGGCGTTCGCGCGCCAAGCTGCTCTCGGAAAATCGCCCGAAGGTGACGTTCAACGACGTCGCCGGCATCGAGGAGGCGAAGGAAGAACTCGGGGAAGTCGTCGAGTTCCTGAAATTCCCCAAGAAATTCCAAGCGCTCGGAGCGCGCATCCCCAAAGGTGTTCTCTTGCTCGGGCCGCCGGGCTCCGGTAAGACGCTGCTCGCACGCGCGATTGCCGGCGAAGCCGGCGTGCCGTTCTTCTCGATCTCCGGTTCCGACTTCGTCGAAATGTTCGTCGGCGTCGGCGCAAGCCGCGTGCGCGACCTGTTCGAGCAGGCCAAGAAGAGCGCGCCTTGCATCGTCTTCATCGATGAAATCGACGCGGTCGGCCGCCAGCGCGGCGCCGGTCTTGGCGGCGGGCACGACGAGCGCGAGCAAACGCTCAACCAGCTTTTGGTCGAAATGGATGGTTTCGACCAGAACACGGGCGTCATCTTGATCGCGGCAACCAATCGCCCCGACGTGCTCGATCCCGCGCTTCTGCGCCCCGGCCGTTTCGACCGGCAGATCGTCGTCGACCGGGCCGACGTCAAGGGCCGTCAAGCGATCCTCGGCGTTCACGCCAAGAACAAGCCGCTTTCCAAGGAAATCTCGCTCGAGACACTGGCCAAACGCACGCCCGGTTTTTCCGGCGCGGACCTCGAGAACTTACTGAACGAAGCCGCTTTGCTCGCGGCGCGCAAGAACAAGTCGATCATCGAGATGAGCGATTGCGAGGAGGCGATCGACCGCGTCGTCGCCGGACCCGAGCGTAAATCGCTCGTGATGTCGCAAAAAGAGAAAGAGAATACCGCCTACCACGAATCCGGTCACGCGATCGTCGGCGGCCTCTTGCCCAACGCCGATCCCGTACACAAGGTCACGATCATTCCGCGCGGTATGGCGCTCGGCATCACCTGGTCGCTACCCGACGCCGACCGGCACTCGCGCACCAAGAATGAGCTGCTCGCGCAGATCACGATGGCGCTTGCGGGACGCATCTCCGAAGAGATCAAGTTTGGGGACGTGACCACCGGCGCGTCCAACGACTTCGAACGGGCGACCGAGCTTGCGCGCCGGATGGTGACGCAGTACGGCATGTCGGACTCGCTCGGTCCGATCCAATACGGCCGAGGCAACCATCAGGTCTTCCTTGGCCGTGATTTCGGTGAAGACCGCAATTACTCTGAGGAGATCGCCGGTAAGATCGACGCCGAAGTGCGCCGCATCATCGATCAGAGTTACGCCGACGCCACCAAACTGCTCAAGGACAGCTGGCACAAGGTCGAGCGAATGGTGGCCTCCCTGCTCGAGCATGAAACGGTGGATACAGAAGAGGTCGTGGCGATCCTCAACGACTTGCCATACCCCCGCAAGACCGATGACGAGACGCCGCAGATCCCCAAAGCGGCCTCGGCCGCCCACGAACCGGAGCAGCGGACCGAGAAGCCCAAGCGGCTTCCGCCTAACATCTCTCCGGAACCCGCGTAACGTACATCATCCGAACCCGTAGGTTCGGGTAAGAGGACCATATGACAACCGGCCATCGGCTCCGGGCATGCACGCTCGGAGCTTTCCTCATCCTCGCCGCCGTGCCAGCGTCGGCCACCACCGGTGACCTGCCCGCGCTCGGACCGAGCGTCACCGTTACTCGTTTGCCCCTCGGGGGCACCTCGATCGTGCAGCCGGCGCAAGGCGCCCCCGTGGCCGCGGTCGAGCTTTGGTACCGCGCGCCGTCAACCGGCTTTGGGTCCAAGCCTGTCCCCGCCTTGGCTCGTTTGGCAGCACAGGTCGTAGCCGCTTCGAAGCCGTTGATCGGCGATCCGCTCGGCAAGGTCGTAACCGATGCCGGCGGGCGACTTGCCATCACGGTGTACAGCGACTCGATTTCGATCTCGGCGGTCGTGCCGGCCGACGCCGCACGTCAAGTCGTCAAGGCGTTGACGACCTCGTTCTTTGCGCCCGTCGTCACCCAGGACGGCTTCCGCTTCGCGCAACGCGACGTCGAGCAAGAGGCGCTCATCTCGACCTTCGATCCGCAGACCGTCGTGCGCGATGCGATTTTTTCGCAGCTGTTCACGGATGGCCCGCAGCACTATCCGGCCCTCGGCGGTCCGAGCGACGTCAACCAAATTTCATTCGCCGACGTCAAGTCGTTTGCCGAACGCGCCTTTCGCTCGCAGAACGCGACGCTCGTGATCAGCGGCGACGTCGAGCCCACGATCGCGGGCGCGGCGGTCGCCGGGCGGCCGGCAACCGGGGGCGCACTCGATCCGGAACCCGCGTTGACGCCGGCGCTCGCCGACATTCCGGCTCCGATCACCAAAGATTTCGTCGAGCCTTCAGGCGGTTACGGCTGGGTCGGTCCGGCGATCACGAGTCCGCGCGAAGCGACCGCCATGGATTTCATCGCCGATTTTCTTTTCCGTAGCGACGACGGTTTCGTTACCAAACAAGCCGGTGACCGCTATCCCGATTCGCTCCTCGTCGGTCAGTTCATCACGCTACACGATCCGGGTGTCATGTTCGTGGCCTTTGCCGGCCAGGACGACGATGCGCTCAAAAGCCTGGTCGACGCAGGCTTTGCCCGGGTGCAGCAGCCGCTCGAACCGGCAGTTTTTGCAAGCGCGCTCGGTGCCTTCAAATATCATTTGCTGAGCGATTTGCAGACGCCGACGGAGATGGCCGACAACTTCGGCTGGTATACGGTCGAAGGCGCGCCGGATTATGCGCCGGGGGCGAACGGCGAGCACGGCGTGTATTTCGAAGCGGCAAATTCGCTGACGCCCGAGTACGTCGCTTCGGTCGCCCAGAAATATCTCGGCAAGGCGCCCGTGATCGTGACCCTGCGGCCGGCCGTCGTTCGAAAGACACAATCGCAATGAACGTTTCCAAGACCCAAGCCTTCCTGGCTGCGCTCGGCTTGGCCGTGTTGCTCGCTCCGGCCCAAGGCGTACGCGCTGCGGCCCAGTCGCCGGAGCCGCACTATCCGCGCGCGGTCGCGACCAATCTTGGCGTCACGCGGCTGATCGGCGAGACCGATTCGGACGCACCGGTCAGCGGTGTGCAGATCTTCGTTGCCGCGGGGCTCGATCGCGAAAGGGCCGGTAAGAACGGCGTTTCCGCGCTGGTGGCAGAGTGCATCCTGCGCACGCCCGTGACGAGCGACCTCGTGGCCGTACCGCTGCCTCTTCGAGAGGCGATGACGGCAAGCGGCGGCAGCATCACCTATACGGTCGATGGCCGTTCGGTTCACTATTATATCGAGGGTCGCCCGGAAAGCATCGGCGCGCTGCTCGCGCTCGTCAGCAAGGCGATGGCGCAGCCGGATTTTTCGACGCCGACGTTGGCGGCCGCGCGCGCGTCGCTGACGGCACGGCTGAGCGCTTTTGAAGGCAATGCCCTGTCGGTCGGCATCGAGATGTTTCGGCGCTCGTACTACGCGACGGGTGCCGCCGAGCCCGCACTCGGTACGATCGCGACCCTCTCCGGCCTTTCGAGCGCCGACGTGCAAACGTTTTACGCTGCGACCTACCGGCGTGCCGCGATCGCGGCAAGCGCGGCCGGCCGGCTGACGCCCGATCTCGGCCGCTCGGTGTCGGCGCTGGCAAACGCGCTGCCGGACGGGCCGCTTTCCGCGGTCGACGAGCGCGCGCACCCGATTCCCGCGCAAGCGCCGCGCATCGTCGCCCGTCGCGACGTCCAGGCGCCCTGGATCGTCGTCGGGTTTGCCGCTCCGCCGCCGAGCAGCCGCGACTTCGGCGCGATGCTCGTACTCGAGTCCCTGCTCTCCGACGCCTTCGAGCGTTCGAGCGCGACCACGCTCGGCTTCGTCGAAAAATCGGTCGGCGCGTTCTACCTCTACGATTCCACGCCGGCTAGCCTGGTTGTTTACGTCAACGGGACCGAAGTCGATCCCTCGATTGCGCTACGCGAATTGCTCGTCGTTTCGAAGTCGCTGTCCCTCAAGCCGCTCGGTCCTACGGCACTGAAGCATTTCAAGACGGCTGCCGAGGGCCAGTTCGTCGCCGATACGGTCGACTTGGCCGACCGTTCGTATTTGCTCGGCGCGTTTTCGTCACAAGGACTCGGCTCCGACTCGATCAATGCGGCCTTGACGGCGCTGCAAAACACGACGGCCGCCGACGTGCGGCGCGTCGCTCGCAACTATCTCCAGCGCTATATCGTAGCACTCGTGCTTCCTCGCCAATCGGACGGTCCGTAGCCGGCTCGAAATGAAGACCGCACTGGTCCACGATTATCTCAATCAGCGTGGCGGTGCGGAGCGTGTCTTCCGGCATGTGGCCGATCTCTACGGCGATGCGCCGATCTATACGTCCCTGTTCGATCCGAAGGTAACGGGCGATCTGGTTGCAGCTTCGCGCGTGCGCACCTCGCGGCTGCAGGCGCTACCCGGCACGACCAAATACTTTCGCTTTCTCGCGCCGCTCTATCCGGCAGCCTTCGAGAGCTTCGATCTTTCCGAATTCGACCTGATCGTCAGCACGACGACGGCCTGGGCGAAAGGCGTGCGCTTTCGCAGCGACGCGACCCACGTTTGCTACATTCACACGGTCAGCCGCTTCGCATTTGCCTACGAGCAGTACGTCGGCGGTCTGGCCCCAAGCGGCGCGTTCGGTAATCTGGGCGCGCTCGCTCGTCCGGTCGTCGAACGCCTCGTCGCCTGGGACAGCCAGGCCGCGACTCGCCCGACCGCCTTCATCGCCAATTCGCGCAACGTCGCCGATCGCGTAAAGCGCTACTACGGACGCGATGCCTACGTGGTGCATTGCCCGGTCGACATCGATCGCTTTACGATCGGTGACGGCGGCGGCGACTACATGCTGGTCGTCTCACGTCTCTTGCCGTATAAGCGCGTCGATCTTGCGATCGCGGCGTGTAAGCTCGCGGGCGTGCGTCTCGTGATCGTGGGTGACGGTCCCGCCAGGCGCGCCCTCCAGACCGCCGCCAAGGGTTCACGCACGCAGTTTCTTGGAACGCTTTCGGATACGGAATTGCGGCGCGTGATGGGTTCGGCGCGCGCCGTCATCTTGCCGGGAGAAGAAGACTACGGTCTGGTTCCGCTCGAAGCGAACGCCGCCGGCCGTCCCGCGATCGCCTATGCGCGCGGTGGCGCGCTCGAGACGATTCGGCCCGGCATTACGGGCGAGCATTTTCCCGAGCCCTCGCCGCTGTCGCTCGCGCAGACCTTGCTCCGGTTCGATGCCGGCCGCTACGATCCGGCGCGCCTGCGCGCGCACGCCGAGAACTTTGGTCCGGCGCGCTTCAAGGAACGTTTTGCCGCCGTCGTCGAGCGGATCGTGCGTTCACGCGGCGCCGCTGCGCCCCAGCTCGCGCAACAGCGTTAGCATCTCGCGCGCGGGCTTCGCGCGATCGGCAAACGCGAACCGCGCGGCTCCGCGGGCCCGCATTGCCGATGCGCGGCTCTCATCGTCGAGCAGGCCGCGGATTGCGCCCGCCCACAAGGCCGGGTCGCGCGGATCCAGGAGCAGTGCGGCACCGCAGGTCGCTTCGGGAATCGCGCTCGTATCGGAGGCGACGACCGGAGCAGCGCAGGCCATCGCCTCGATCGCAACGAGTCCGAAGCCCTCGGCGAGCGAGGGTACGAGCACGAGCGCGGCGTTGCGATAGAGGGCGCGCAACATCGCGTCGCTCGCGTCGATTTCACCGACGCGCACGCGCAGCTCACGCGCATAAGCGCGATCACGTTTCTCGAGCCGGCCCACGATGACCAGGACCTCGCGCGGCCCGCGCAGCGCTCGCGCGCAGGCTGCGAGCACCAAGCGCACGTTCTTGCGCGGCTCATGCGCTCCGACGACGAGCACGACGCGGGTGCCGGCGAGCGGCTCGGGAAGCGGGTCGTTGAGTGCCGGGAACCAGAAGCGGTCGGGCTCGGGTCGCACGACGGAGATTCGTGTGTCCTCGACCTGCAGCGCCCGCGCAATCTCCGCGCGCGCCCAAAAGGAACCGGTCACGATGCGGGCCGCTTCGCGCCCCGCGCGCCGCACGGGTTCTTGCTCGCGACGGCGCGCAAAGCGTTCGCGGTGTGGTTCGGTGAAGGCGAAGGCATCGTGCATGGTCACCGCTGCCGGGGCCGCCGCGCCGTAACGCATACCGTTGAACGGATACCACATGACGTCGTAGCGGTTTTTGAGCCGCGCCTCCGATGCGCGAGCGATGCGCGCGGCCGGAAACTCCTGGCGAAGTGCTCGTTCCTCGCTCCCCCGTTCGACGAGCAGCGTCACGGCGAACGACGGATCGTCAAGTGCCGCACGCAACATACCGCGTACGACGCGACCCATCCCGCGCCGATCGCAAGCGAGGTTCCCCGCATCGACGGCCAGCCGAATCGTTGTCGAACCCCGAAGCGCCACGTTTTATTTCGCGTGGAAGAAGAAGATCGCTACGACGCTGATCGCATTGAAAAGCGCATGAGTCGTCACGTTTGACCAGTAACAGCGTGTCGTGGCGTAAACGTAGGCCAGGACGAAGCCCCCGACGGCGAGCGGTACCGAGATCGTCAAGAGACCCCAGGCCGAGTCCGTGTGCAGCGCGCCAAAGAGTATTCCGCTGATGATGGCCGCCCCGAGGATGCTCGTGTAACGGGTGAGCGCGTTGAAGAGAAAAACGCGAAATCCAAGTTCCTCGATGATCGGAGCTAGGACGCAGGCAACGATGATGAAGAGCAATTTTTCGAGCGGTGACTTCATCTGCTGCAAGATCGACACCGCAAGCTCGGTATCGTGGCGATGGGTAGCCGTTTCGATGATACCGCCGGCGATGCTGACGCCGATATACATGACGACCGTTCCGAGAACCCCAATGCCGATATCACGCGCGGTCGGCCGGCGCAACCCAAGGTCGTGCAACGACGTTTGCGCGAGCCGCGGGACGACCGCAAGTAAATACAAGCCGAGCGGCAGATAGACGATCAGCTGCGCCGCGATAACCTGATCCGGCGTGAAATGAACCGGCTGGCGCGCGTCGATCGTGCCGCGATATGCTTCGACGATCAAATACACAAGACTCGGAATGACGGCTGCGCACGGTGCACCGATCAGGCCGAGCAGGGTGAGCGGAATATTCCAGGCCTTAGGGGGCCAGAATATCGGCGAGGGCGCCCAAGACGCCCAGGTCGAGTTGTTCCGCACGAATCTCCGAATCGACGTTGAGCGTTGCAAGCGCTGCCTGCGTACGCGCACGTTCGAGACCGAGCGCGAGCGAAAGACTGTTGGCGAGCGTCTTGCGGCGGTACGCGAATCCGGCGCGCACGACCTGCAAGAAGAAGGCGGGGTTGCGCACGCTGACGGCCGGTGTCTCGCGGCGCTCCAAAACGACGACCGCGCTGTCGACTTTGGGCGCTGGATAGAACGAACGCGGGCCGAGAACAAAAGCCCGTTTCACGGTCATCCAGTAATTGACTAGTAGTGTAAGGCTGCCGTACTGGGGCGTCGAAGGCCGGGCGTTCAAGCGTTCTGCAACGTCACGCTGTATCATGACGACGATTCGCGTGGGTGGATTGGAAAGGGTGAGCCAGCCGATGATGAGCGGCGTTGCGATATTGTACGGTAGGTTTCCCGCACCGCACCAAGCTTCGCCGGCGGCTTCGGCCTCATAGTCGAAATCGAGCGCATCGACCGCGACGATGTGAGCGCTTGCCAAATCGCTGCGCTCGTTTAATATCTCAACCAAATCGGGGTCGATCTCGAGGGCCGTCAAGCGCGCATTTGCCGCGAGCAACGCCCGCGTCAACGTTCCGGTTCCGGCGCCGACTTCGATGACGCGCGCGCCCGGCACCGGGACGCAAGCGACGGCGATGCGTTTGGCTGCACCGCCGTCCATCAAGAAATGCTGTCCGAGACGCTTCTTCGGACGCAAGCCGCGCGCCGCCAGCAGTGCGCGAGGGTGGGGTGGAACTTGCGGCTCGTCTATCGCAGGACGTACACCGTGACGGGCCGGTTGCCCCACTGGATGGCTTCGCCATAGCTGTTGAATCCGAGATCAATACGCCGGCCGCGGATTGCGCCACCGGTGTCTCCCGCTATCGCGCGCCCGTAACCTGGAATGAAGAGCTTCGTGCCGAGCGGGATGACGCTTGGGTCGACGGCGATGATGCCGAAACCCGCGCGCATGCCGCTTGCGGTGATGCCGCTGCAGCCGTAACAGCCCGCCGTATAAGCGGTTGCGATCATGTGCAGCGCGCTACCGGCAAAATGCATCGCACCTTCGAAGCCGCGTTGCGCTACGCTCGCAAAGGAAGCGTAGGTTGCAATGCCGCGCACGATCACTCGCGGGTGCGGCTCGCGCACGATGCGCGATGCAAGGATCGTGCGCGACGGCATACCGCCGTCGCGACGCACGAAGCGCAGGGTCGTTTCACGCAATCCCGCTGCGCCGGGCACCATGGTGCGCGTCGTTCCCGCTGCGAGAGTCGGATCGACGCGGTGCTCGATCTTGGGAGCGATCGACTGCACGACATGCGAAACCCACTCTTCGATGCGCACGACGTTGACGATGCCGTCTTGTGCCGGGCGCGAATGCAAACTCGGCGTAACGGCATCGCTCGGCGCAAGACCGATGCGCTGTTCGGCAAGCAGTTCGGCGACGGTCGGAGCGGCACTACGCACCAAGCGCATGTGTTTGCCGACGCGAATCTTCACGTCGACGGCGCGGCGGTACACGAGCTTCGCGCCGTCGCTCAACGGTTGATCGGCCGCGGCGGAAAGATAGTCATCGGGTGAAACGACGATATTGCGCTCGGCGAGGAGTGCGGCCACGGTTTGCGCGGTCGTGGCGATCGTTGAGACCTTACCGTTTTCGCTCAGCGAAATCGTGAACGGCTTGGGAGCTACCGTCGTGTCCGCCAAGGGAGCGGTTGCGGTCGCCGGCGGGAGGCTGCTCGTCCCGGGCGTCTCGCCAAGCGCGCTGCTCGCACAAGTAAAAAAGAGGCTCAGTGATAGGGTACTCGCTGCGACGAGGGTCGCGGTCCTTTGATCGGTTACGATCAATGCGGCTCCTTAATCTCTTGACCGTGCGGCACAGCGCAGACGCGTTTCATATGTGCGTTCGCGAGGCGCAAGCTTGCATAGTCGCGGTTGATGCCTCTGGGGAAACATCATCTCGGGCCCACCTGAGCACAACAGGCCCGGGGAACTGCGCTACCCTAGCACAGCTATTCGAAACCCGTCAACTTGACAAATCCCGATTCCGACGTAAGTAGCGGCCAACCGGGACGTGAGAACCTTTTTCATGAAGGAGGTCCCATGCGCGTCGGCTTGTTTACCGAATGTTACCGGCCCATCCGAAACGGCATCGTCGCATCGGTCGACGCGCTCGCGCGTTCTCTGCACGCGCGCGGGCACGAAGCTGTTTTCGTAACACCGGAAATGCCGGGTTATCGCGACGAGCGCAGTGACGTCGTGCGCATCCCTTCGTTGCCGTTGCCGACGCGCACGGCGTACCGTCTTACGGTACCGTACCTTCCGCGCGAGGTGGGAGCGTTGTCGATCGTGCATACGCACGGGCCGTTCGTAACCGGCTGGCTCGGTGCGCGCGCCGCTCGGCGCATGCGCGTGCCGCTCGTCTTTACGTATCACACGCAATTGGAAGCATACGCCCACTACGTTCCGTTCGAAGCGAACCTAACGCGCAGTGCAGCCACCCAATTGACGCGCGCGTACGCCAACACAGCCGACGCGGTCATCGTTCCCACGAAGGCGATGGAGTTGCATTTGCGCGGACTCGGCGTGCGCGCGCGGATCGAGGTATTGCCGAGCGGAATCGACGTGGCTTCATTCGCTCGCGGCGCGCGCAGCGACGATCTGCGACGCTTGCTCGGTGCGCGCCCGGGCGAAAAGCTCGTACTGTATGTCGGCCGCCTCGGCCGCGAAAAAAACGTGGAACTTGCGATCGAAGGATTCGCTCGCCTCGGCGATGCGCAGGCGCGCTTGGCGCTGATCGGCGCGGGTCCGTACCGTGAAACGCTCGAGCGCTGCGTCGCCCGGGCAGGCGTCGTTTCGCGCACCACCTTCGCGGGTGAGTATCCACGCGAGGCCCTGCCGGACGCCTACGCCTGCGCGGACGCGTTCCTTTTCACGAGCGTCAGCGAAACGCAGGGACTGGTCCTGGTCGAGGCGCTGGCGGCCGGCACCCCGGTCGTTGCGGTCGATACACCGCAAACACGCGACGTTCTGGCGGGTGCCGGCGTGATCGTAGCAGCGGACGCGCGAGCGGTGGCAGCCGGGTTGCGCGTGGCGCTCGCCGCGGACGGCGCCGCGGCGGCCGGGCGCAGGAGCGTCGCCGGCCGTTATGACGCGGCCGCCCTGGGTGACCGGGCCCTCGCCCTGTATTCATCTCTGATCGAGGCGGAGGCCGTTTCGCCCGCCTATGCCCGCGTTTGACATCGAACGTACGTTCGATGTATCATAGAGGCGAGGCATGTGATGAGACGAGCACGAGTCAACCGAAAACCGGCCGTGGTTACCGTCGGCTTCGCAGCCGGAGCCGAGCATGGTGTCGCCTACGCCGCGCTTGGCGGTACGGACGAGCGCCCGGAATCTCTCGTCAGGGTGGGATTCCGGTGCCGTCCGCTGCCCGCGCTTACCGGCCGCGACGTCGCCTATGCGGCCTTGCAAAGTGTGGCGGGCGCGTTGTTGGAGCGGGGTATGGAGGCGGTCGAACTGCGCGTCGCCGACGGCGTTCTTCCGGTGGATCTCGCGGAACGGCGCACGCTGCCGAGCGCGCTGATCGTTCCCTACGTAACCCTGCGCTGCACGCTCAACCGCTTCGCCACGGCGAACGTCGTCGGCGCAACGAGCCGGCTCGCCCGTGACCTCACCGCGCGAGCCCGGGCCGAAGCTTCGCTCAACGTCGCCGCCTAGGAGCGGGCAACTTCCGCGCCTGCGGCTTAGGCGCTTGCGCCGGTCCGAACTGCCGGTCAGCGCGGTTGCGCTCGCGAAATTCCTCATCGGCACGATCGTCGTCAGCGAGTCGCCGGCCGGACGTTGTGCCGCACGTATCGTCGAAACCGAAGCCTATGTGCCCGGCGACGCCGCATCGCACGCGTTTCGCGGCGAGACGCAACGAAACCGGAGCCTTTTCATGGCACCCGGTCACGCGTACGTGTACTTTATATACGGGAACTATTATTGTCTCAACGTCTCGGCGGAGAGCGAAGGAATCGGCGGAGGCGTGCTGGTGCGCGCGGCTGAGCCGCTGCTCGGTCTCGAATTGATGCGCGCGCGCCGCGGCGGCGGCGTGGCCGACCGCGACCTGTGCCGCGGGCCCGGGCGTTTGACGATCGCCCTCGCAATCGAACGCGCCGACGATGGCGTCGACCTTTGTGCTCGCGGAGCATTGTGGCTCGCGGCCGCAAACTCAAAGCCGGCGCGCCTCGGCACGAGCGTGCGCATCGGGCTCACCAAGGAGGTCGCCCGTCCGCTGCGCTTCTTCGAGCGCGGCAGCGGCTACGTCAGCGGTCCGGCCCGGCTCAATAACTGAGGCCTCGAAAGGCTCAACTCCCGGGCGGCGAACGAGACCATCACGGTGCGCCTCCAAAAATACCTCGCCCACGCCGGCGTCGCTTCGCGACGCAAGGCCGAAGAACTGATCGCCGCCGGTCACATCCGCGTCAACGGAAAGATCGTCCGCGAGCTCGGCACGAGCGTCGCCGAAGGCGACCGGGTTGAACTTGCCGGCAAGACGGTCGGCATCCCCGTGCTCAAGCGCTACCTCGTGCTGCACAAGCCGCCCAAGGTGATGACGACCATGCGGGATCCGCAAGGGCGGCGCACGGTTGCCTCGCTCGTGCCGCGCGAAGGCGGCCGGGTCGTGCCCGTCGGCCGGCTCGACTACGAGACCTCCGGCGTGTTGCTGCTGACGAACGACGGCGATCTCGCGCACGTGCTGACCCATCCGCGTTTCGGCGTCGAGAAAACGTACCGCGCGGTCGTCGCCGGACGGCTCGCCGCTGCGGACATGAAGCGCTTTCTGGCCGGCCTCAAGCTCGACGACGGCCGCAGCGAACCGGCCAAGGTGCGGGTCGTGCGGACCTCACCCGCCGCCTCGGAACTCGACGTGACGATTCACGAAGGGCGCAACCGGCAAGTGCGACGGATGTTCGAAGCGACCGACCATCCGGTGATTTCGCTCGTGCGCTTGCGCTTCGGTCCGATTGGCCTCGGGGAGTTGCGCCTGGGGACCTGGCGCGAAACGACCGAGCGCGAGCTCGCCGCGCTCAAAGCGATCGAGCGCGATGCGGCGCGCGACGGCGAGGACGACGCCGAATGACCCTGCGCGGAATCCGCGGGGCGACGACGGTCACGGAAGACTCGGCCGGCGCGATCCTCGAGGCAACTGAAGAACTCGTGCGGGAGATCGTCGCCGCCAACCGTCTGCTGCCCGAGGACGTCGCTTCGGCCCTGTTCACGGTCACGCCAGACCTGCATGCCGAGTTCCCGGCCGCCGCGGCGCGGCGCATGGGGTGGACGATGGTACCACTCTTGAATTTCACCGAGATCGGTGTGCCGGGACGCCTCCAGCGCTGCATCCGCGTTTTGATTCACGTCAATACGGAGCGAACCCAAAAGGAGATGGTTCACGTTTATTTACGCGAAGCCGTCTCGCTTCGACCCGACCTCGTCTCCCGGAGCACGACCCCCCAATGATCATCGTCATGCGGCCAAACGCCGCGCCCGCCGAACTCGACGGCGTCACCAGCCTTATCTCTTCCTTAAAACTAAACGCGCACGTGAGCAAGGGCGCCGAACGGACGATCGTCGGCGTCGTCGGAGCGCCCGACGACAAGGAAACGTTACTGGCCCAGTTCGCGCAACTCGACGGGGTCGAAGCCGTGGTGCCGATCTCGCGAAGCTTCAAGCTCGTCAGCCGCGAAGCGCGCTCCGAACGCACGATCGTGCGCGTTCGTCCGGGCGTTTCGTTCGGGGGCACGGAACTTGCGGTGTGTGCGGGTCCGTGCAGCGTGGAGTCGCTCGAGCAACTCGAACTAACGGCGACCGCGGTCGCGCGCGCCGGTGCCAACATCTTGCGCGGCGGTGCCTTCAAGCCGCGCACGTCACCTTATGCCTTCCAAGGTCTGGGTGAAGAAGGACTAAAGTTTCTGCGCCAGGCGGCCGACGGCGCCGGGCTCGCCGTCGTTACCGAAGTGCTCGATCCGCGCGACGTGGAGCTGGTTTCGCGCTACACGGACATCTTGCAGATCGGCGCGCGCAACATGCAAAACTTCACGCTGTTGCGCGAAGTGGGCGGCGTGCACAAGCCCGTCCTGCTCAAGCGCGGCATCGCCGCAACGATCGACGAATGGCTAATGGCGGCCGAGTACGTGTACGCGGCCGGCAATCACGACATCGTGCTCTGCGAACGCGGCATCCGGAGCTTCGATGGGCACACGCGGAACTTACTCGATCTTGCGGCGGTGCCCGTCGCGCAAGGCCTAACGCATTTGCCCGTGATCGTCGACCCCTCACACGGCACCGGCGTGCGAGCGCTCGTTGCCCCGATGAGTTTGGCGGCGATTGCGGGCGGGGCCGACGGCTTGATCGTCGAGGTTCATCCGAATCCCGCGGCGGCGTACTCGGACGGGCCACAATCGCTGACGCTTCCGAGCTTCTCTGAATTGATGGAACGGTTGCGCCCGGTTGCGCATGCCGTCGGTCGAACGCTTCCCGCGGCGACTGCCGCCGCTGCCTAACCCCGCGGCGCAACCGATGCGCCTCGGAATCGCGGGCGTCGGGTTGATCGGCGCCTCGATCGGCTTGCGAGCGGCGCAGCTAGGCTGGGAAGTCACCGCCTGGGACACGAGCACGGAGAATCTGCGACTTTTCAGAGATCGCTGCGCGCTTGGGAATGAGGCCCGGTCGCTGGAAGAACTTGGCGCGCTCGTCGACACGCTCGTACTGGCTGCTCCGCTCGAGGCAACGCTTGCTCACCTCGCGCAGTTGAGCGCGCATCCACCGGACGCAACGCTCGTGGTCGACGTCGCCTCACTCAAGTCGGTCGTCTCGCGCGCGGGTGCGACCCTCGAAACATTCGTCGCGACGCATCCGATTGCCGGTTCGGAACGCAGCGGTCCCACCGCCGCCGACCGCAATTTATTCGATGGGCGCGTCTGGACGTACGATACTGGAGCAACCTTTGCCGCACGGCGGGCGGCCGCTCTTTTCATCGAGGCGATGGGTGCCTTGCCTCTTGAGATCTCGAGCGAAGAGCACGATCGTATCGTTGCGCTGACTTCTCACCTTCCGCAAGTGGTTTCCGTGGCGCTCGGTACGTTGCTTGCCGGACAACTGGCAGACAAACGCTTCGCGCAACTCAGTGGCACCGGAATGAGCTCGATGTTGCGCTTGGCCGGCTCTTCATGGCCGATGTGGCAATCGATACTCTCAACGAATGGCGGTGCAATCGCGCAGGAAGTCCGGCAACTCGGGAACATACTCTCGCACATCGCGGATGCGCTCGAGGACGGCCAGTCCGACGCGCTCGCACGGGATTTCGAGACGGCTGCCGGCGCCGCAGCGCGGCTGGCAGCCAATGACGCGGGTTCGAACGAAAGGTAGATATGGAGCGACGGTTCACGGTCGGCGCAGCGGTTTGCGCGGTTCTGCTCGGTGCTGCGACGAGCGCGCCGGCGCAAGTTGCGTACTATGCGCCGCCGAAGCTGCTCACGCAAGGCAAGTCGGAAACGCCCATCGCCGGCGCGGGCACGGTCGTGATACAGGTGTTGGTGAAGAAGGACGGCACGTTCACGGTGCAGCGCATCATTCGTTCCAGCAACCACGGAGACGAAGCAGCCGCGCTCGAGATCGCGAAAAACTCGACGTATCAGTCGGCCACGCGCGGCGATACGAAATTGACGGCGTTCTTCGATTTCACGCTGAAGTTCACCGGAGCCAAAAGCGCCCAGAGCGCCATGCAGGACGACGGCGCTCCGACAGCCGGCGACTCGGCACGATACTATCGTATGATCGCCGCCGGGAACTACAGCGGTGCCCAGAGCGGTCTCAAGACCTATATCGCCCAGCACCCGGACGATGCAAGCGCGCAGCTTGATCTGGCCATCGCCGACGCCTATCTGAACGAGTTCGAAGATTCCGCCGCGGCCTTCGATAAGGCAGGCACGATTCCGGCGAATTACAAAGCGCTGAGCGCGAAAGCGTACAGCGAGGCATCGGTTTCCAGCATCAAGAGCGGAGCGCAAGCCGACGCCGTCCGGTACGCCGAGAAAGCGGTCGGCTTCGCCCCAGGGGTGTACACGTACAATACGCTCGGCTTTGCAAACCTCTCGGCCGGTGACGCCCCGTCAGCGGTTACGGCGCTCGAAAAAGCGCGCTCGCTGGCGCAGGCCGACAGCAGTATCAAGGCTGCCGATCGTGCTGAGATCGATGCGAACCTGGTTGCCGCATACCTTGCAATCGGCAAGCCTGATCTTGCGAAGCAAGTCGGAGCCGAAGCCGATCAGTTGCGGCCGGGCAATATGTCGGTGCAAAACGCTTTTGCGAATTATTACGTGAAGCAGGCTGTAGCTGCGGCCACGGCCGGCAAGCAGGACGAGGCTGCGGTAGCTTACGACGCGGCAGCCTCCTCGGCTCCCTCGCTTGCGGTGGCGCTGTACGCTCGCTCGGCGATGGGCTATCTCAGCGAGAAGCCGACCCCGGACAACGGCAAGGCAAAAGTCGAAGCAGACAAGGCTCTGGCGCTCGATCCCACCGACGCGCGGGCGAATTATGCGGCCGGCGTTGCGCTTGCCAACACCGACAGAGGCTCGCGCGCGGCGCTCGATTACCTGAACAAGGCGGACGCTTCCGCCAAGAAAGCCAACGATGCTGCCCTCGCAACACAAATCGAGAGCATCATCAAACAGCTGGGTGGTTCGGCCACGACGAGCAATGGCGGTGGCGGTACCGGCTCAAGTGGCAGCAAGTACTGATGAGCCGAGGAAAAACCCCTGACCCTGAGAAATACGGGGCACTCGCGACGGGACTCGGCGTCGCTATGAATCGTCCGCAGGACAAACTTTTAAACCGTTTCGGGAGGCGCCGCAGCTAGCGTGGACTATTTTAATGGGGCCGTAGACCTGATCCGTCAGGGTGGGCCGATCATGATCATCCTGATCTTGATGTCGATCGTCGCAGTTGCGATCGTGATCGAGCGGCTCGTTTTCTTTCAACAGCAGCACGGGGACAGTAAAGGACTGTTGAAAAAGCTCGGCCAGCGCATAGCGGCCGACGACATGAAGGGCGCGATCACCGTCTGCCGCTCCGAGAAGGGCATGCTTCCCCGCATCCTCGAGTTCGGGTTGCTGCGCGGAACAAAAAATCGGGCGGACATCACAGATGCGCTCTCCATAGCGTTGATGGAGAACCTGAACCTGTTGGAGCGCAATTTGGGAGTCATCGGTACCATCGCCGTCATCGCGCCGTTCGTCGGTCTCACCGGGACCGTCTTCGGTATCATCCGGGCCTTCCAAGACATCGCCTTGAAGGGCAATTCGACCCCGGCCGTCGTCGCCGCCGGCGTCGGCGAAGCGCTGGTCACGACGGCCGCCGGCCTCGTGGTCGCCGTCATCTCGGTCATCTTCTTCAACTACTTCAAGACGCGCATCAAGGCGTACAACCAAGAGATGATCGTGGCCGCCAACCAGTTGGCCGAAATGCTGCACTTCCACAACGTCGGCGAGCCGATTCCGACCGATCTCTACCAGCCGGCGACCACCGCGCGGCCCGCTGCAACCGCCGTAGCGAAGTAGGGACGCCGTATGTCCCTGCTCTCGGCGAAGCAAGATGACGACGTCATGGCCGAGATCAACATTACGCCCTTCACGGACGTCTTGCTGGTCTTGCTCATCATCTTCATGATCCTGGCGTCGCTCGTTACCCCGCCGGGCTTCCAAAAAGAATTGCCCAATAGCAATAACAACAACAATAGTCAAAACAACGACAATAAGAAAAATATCGACGTCGAGGTCAACGACAAGGGCGTGATCTTCGTCGACAACCAAAAAGCCGATGACAAGTCGATCTATTACATCATGCAAACGACCGCTAAGAAGCGGGGGCACATCCACGTCTCGGTGACCGCCGATACCAAGGCGCCGTACGGTACGATCATTCGCATCCTGGACGCGGCCAAAGAGGCGAACCTCGACGACGTCGGCTTCGTGACCTCGTAATGGCCGTCTCCACAGGTCAAGGCGAAGACGATGTGATGTCGACGATCAACATCACGCCCTTTACGGACGTGCTGCTGGTCCTGTTGATCATCTTCATCATTCTCGCCTCGGTCACCAAAGAACCGCATTTGCCGCTCGCGCACAACGCCGAGAAGGTCAAGGAATCGCAGATCATCGTTTACATCGACGATAAGGATCACATCCAGATCGGCTCGACCGTGACCGACGTGGCCGGAGCGCCCGCGGTGTTTCACGAGTTGCAAGACCAGACGAGCCACAACTTTTCGAGCGTGATCATCAAGGCCGATCCGCACGCAAATTACGGCACGGTACTGCAGGTCATGGATGCGGCGAAAAAAGAGGACCTAACGAATTTCGGCCTCGCCAACAAGACCGAGGGTGCCAAGGAATAGTGCGCGAGTCGTGAGTCAGCAACCGCCGGCCCCGGTGCCGGTCAATATACCGGTCGCGCGGGTTCGTTCGTTTATCGGCTGGGCATTTTTGATTTCGCTCGTGATCCACGTGATCACGGTGCCGTTCTTCCATCTGCGCGGCGCCGAGCAGCAGAAGCCTGAAGTCGAGAAAGTCTCGGTCACCAAGAAGATCAAGGTCGTCGTGCCGACGCCGCCGCCGCCCACCCCAACCCCGCCGCCGCCGACTCCGCCGCCCAAACAGACGCCGCCGCCGGTCAAGCAGACGAACCCGCCGCCGCAGCCGAAGCTGAAGCTGCACGTCGTCAAGCAGACGGCCAACAATGGGCCGGGCAGCGAGCACAAGTACGTCGCGCCGCCGATCGGCAATGAGAACGGCAACCCGAACGGAACGACGAACACCGGGCCGCCGGAACCGGCTTCGACCGCGCCGGCAGCGACCCCGGCGCCGACACCCGCCATCACGCCGACGCCGCGCCCGCAATGCGCCAATCCGAACATGGATGCAGCGATCAAAGGTGACCCGGTGAGCCCCGACTATCCGGATTCCGCGAGGCAACAGGGCGCCGTCGGTACGACGCAGGTACAGGTGAATTTGCTGGCAACCGGTGCGGTCGCAAGCGTGAGCATCTACAAGTCGGCGGGCAACGCGCAACTCGACCAGGCAGCTCTTGCAGCGGCCAGAGCGACGTCGTACTCGCCGGAACTCGTGAACTGCGTGAAGACGGCGGGTTCGTATCTCTTCCGCGCGGACTTCACCGGCCAGTAAGAACGCATACTCGTGACCTGGCTGCAGGCCATGCTGCTGGCCGTGCTTCAAGGCGCGAGCGAACTGTTTCCGGTTTCCAGCCTCGGGCATATCGTGCTCGTGCCGGCGCTATTGCACTGGCATTTCGACCGCAGCGACCCGACTTTTCTCGCGTTCGTCGTTGCGCTCCACTTGGGGACGGCGCTCGCGCTCGTGGTCTTCTATCGCGATGACTGGGGACGCATCGTCCGTGCCCTGGCGGCCAGCGTCGCTCGCGGCAAGCTCTCCGAGGATCCGGACGAGCGGATCGCGTGGCTGCTCGTCGTCGGGACGCTTCCGGTAGCGTTGCTCGGCGTGTTTCTCGAAAGGCCGGTGCGGCAGCTGTTCGGCTCGAGTGCGATCGTCGCGGTCTTCCTGATCCTCAACGCCTTCGTGATGTTCGCCGGCGAAGCGCTGCGCCGGCGTGCGCAGAGCGCGACCCACGACACGGGGCGGCCGCTGCCCGAGTTGCCGTGGCAGGACGCCGTCGCCGTCGGCTTCGCACAGTCGGCCGCACTCTTGCCAGGAATTTCACGTTCGGGTTCGTCGATCGTCGCCGGACTTTTGTTTCGCCTCACGCACGAGGACGCGGCGCGCTACTCGTTCCTGCTCGCGACACCCGTCATCTTGGCGGCCTCGGCGCTCGAGGTTCCGAGACTCTTCGCGCCGGAAGCGCACGCGGTGCTGGCGCAGTCGGCCGCGGGCGGCGTTTTGGCGGCGCTGACGGCCTATGCGTCGGTTGCATTTCTCACGCGCTGGTTCAAGTCGCATGATTTGCGCGTGTTCGGATGGTATTGCTTGATCTTCGGCGTGCTCTGTCTCGCCCTCGCCCTCGCAAAGGTCATTTCGTGAAGATTCTCGCCCTCGCTCTTGCCGTCGTCTTCTTCATCATTGCCGTGTTGTATCTAATTGGCATACTGCAAGTCGGCGCCTCGCATCCGGGGCCACATGTTTCTCACGGCATTTTGTTTCTGGTGCTCGGCATTCTCTCGCTCGTCTGGGTGCGGTTTCAATCGAACGCGTCGACGCCGAAGGTTCGCTAAGCCACCTCCGCCCGGACGGCGGCGTCGGGATGGTCGACATCGGCCAGAAACCGGTGACCGAACGCTCGGCGCACGCGCGCGCCCGCGTGCGCATGTCGCCGGCTAGCGAAGATGCGCTGCGAGCCGCCACGCTGGCAAAGGGTGACGCGCTCGTGACCGCGCAGATCGCCGGTATCATGGCGGCCAAGCAAACGGCGTCGCTCATTCCGCTCACCCATCCACTCCCGCTCTCGAGCGTTGAGATCAGCTTCGTGTGGGCCGCCCGCGGTGTGCTTCAGATCGACGCCGTCGCACGGACGTCCGCCCAAACCGGGGTCGAGATGGAAGCGATGACCGCTGCGTCGATTGCGGCGCTGACGATCTACGACATGACCAAATCTCTCGAGAAAGGCATCGCGATCGAATCGATTCGCTTGATCGCAAAAGACGGCGGGAAGAGTGGGCGCTGGCGCTCCGCGGAGAGCGACGGTTGATGGTCTACGATATCGCGGTCGTCGTGCTTTCCGACCGGGCCGCTGCGGGAACGCGAGCCGACGCCTGCATTCCGGCGGTGGCGGAGACGCTCGGCGACGGCTACGCGATCGCGCACCAGCGCATCCTGCCGGACGACGCGGCTGCGTTGCAGGCAGAATTGATCGAGCTGGCCGACCGGCGTCGCATGCCGCTTGTTCTAACCAGCGGTGGTACCGGACTTTCACCGCGCGACCGGACGCCGCAGGCGACCGCCGCGGTGCTCGACTATGAGGTGCCGGGCATCGGCGAAGCGATGCGGGCCGCGTCGGCGGCGCACGTCAAAACCGCGATGCTTTCCCGGGCGGTGGCCGGTGTGCGAGGCTCGACCTTGATCGTCAATCTGCCGGGCAGTCCCAAGGCGGTGCGCGAGACGCTCGCTGTCCTGCTGCCCGCTCTGCCGCACGCTTTGGATCTTCTCGCCGATTCCGTGGTAGATGGTTAACGATGACCTACGAAGAGGCGACAGCCTACCTGCTCGGCACAATCAACGAAACGGCCTCGCGGCGCAATCCCCACCGCTTGGAGCGCATGGAGGCGTTCTTGCGCCACCTGGGCGATCCGCATTTGCGCTACCCGACCGTGCACGTGGGCGGAACGAGCGGTAAAGGTTCGACCTCGACGATGATTGCAAGCGCGCTCGGTGCGTCGAACAAGCGCGTTGGTCTCCACACGAAGCCGCACCTCAATTCGATGACGGAACGCGCTCGCGTGGACGGTACCGCGATATCTGAAGGCGCATTCGGTGAACTGCTCTCGACGATGATGCCGGCGATCGATGCAACGACCCGCGAACACGGCCGGCCGTCGTATTATGAAACGTTGCTGGCGCTCGCGTTCGTCTACTTCGCTCGACAGAACGTCGACGTCGGCGTGATAGAGGTCGGCGTCGGCGGAACGCTCGACGGCACGAATCTGGTCGCCCCGGAGGTTTCGGTCATTACGAACGTCGGGCTCGATCACACCGACATCTTAGGTGACACGCCGGAACTGATCGCGCGCGACAAAGCCGGCATTGCCAAGGCCGGCGTACCGCTCGTTTCCGACGCTGCCGGCGGCGCGCGTCAAGTGATCGAAGCGGCCTGCGCGCGCACGGGCGCGCCGTTCTTCGGCGTCGCCGAACATGCAAGCGTGAGCGCCCGTCCGAGCGAACCGTACGGGCAATCGTTTGCGGTTACGACGCAGGCCGGCACCTATGAACTCGCACTTCCCGTGCTCGGACGGTTCCAGCAGCGCAATGCAGCCACGGCGATCGTCGCGCTCGAACGTCTGCGCCCGGACTTACGGCCCAGCATCGCTCAGGTGGAGCGCGGTCTCGCGAACCTCGTCGTCCCGGGCCGCATGGAATTCTTTCCGGGTTTTCCGAGCGTGATCTTCGACGTCGCGCACAATCCGGACAAGGCGACCTCGCTTGCCGATGCGCTGCTCGAAACATTTCCGGGACGGCGCTTCACCTTCGTGGTCGCGGTGGCCGAATCGAAGGACGTCGTCAACATCTTGCAGCCCTGGTTCGCTTTGCCGGCGAGTTTTGTCTTCACCTCGTTCGAAACACCCGGACGCACGGCCGAACGTCCGCAACGCCTGGCGAACATTGCCGAACGAGCCGGCGTGTCGGCCCGCGCGATCAGCGATCCGATCGAAGCGCTCGCGGTCGCTCGGCGCCATGCCGATGGTTCGCACGTGGTCGTCGTGAGCGGCTCCACGTTCGTGGCCGGCACGTTACGCGAATGGTGGCTCGAAAACGTCGTGGAGCGCTCGCACCGTTAACACGACCGGCGATCGCGGTGCGCTCGTCGTGCGCGACCGGCGCTTTGAGTGGGGCGCGCGCACGTACCTGATGGGGATCGTCAACGCAACCCCGGACTCGTTTTCGGGCGACGCTCGGCCCGGCGTGCGCGAGGCGGTCGCGCACGGTGTCTGGCTTGCCCACGGCGCAGACATCATCGACGTTGGGGCGGAGTCGACCCGTCCGGGGCATACCCCGATCGATATCAGCGAAGAGTTACGCCGGCTGATTCCGGTCGTGCGCGGTTTGCGCGCGCGCCTGCCGGACGCGGTACTTTCGATCGACACCTACAAGCCGGAGGTCTTCACCGCGGCGCACGATGCCGGCGGCGATCTGCTCAACTCGATCTGGGGTTTCGACGACGATTTGCTGGATCTCGCCGTGCAGCGCGGCGTGCCGGTCGTCGTCATGCACAACAAGCGCGTGTCCGTGTACGAGCGCGACGTCGTCGATGAAGTGCTGGCCTTTCTCGAGCGCCAAGCGGTTCTGGCGGTTTCGGCCGGCATTGCGCCCGAGCGGGTGATCCTCGATCCGGGAATCGGTTTCGGCAAGACCGCCGAGCACAACATCGCGATTCTGGGCTCGCTCGAGCGCTTGGTGGCCCTCGGTTTCCCGACCCTGATCGGAACCTCGCGCAAGTCGACGATCGGTAAATTGACCGGGCGGGAAGTCGGCTCGCGCAGTTACGGGACGGCGGCCACGGTCGCGCTCGCCGTTCATGCGAAGATCGACATCGTGCGCGTGCACGACGTCGATGAAATGCGCGACGTCGCGCGCGTCAGCGACGCGATCGTGCGCGGTTGGCGTCCGGACGGCTGGGTCGATCGGTTGTGACGCACGATCGCATCTCGCTGCGCAACGTTCGCGCCTACGGCAAGCATGGGGCTGACCCGCGCGAACGCGACCACGCGCAGGCGCTCGATCTCGACCTCGAACTCGAGCTCGATCTGAGCCGCGCGCGCGCGAGCGACGAGCTTTCGGATACGCTCGACTACGCGGCGCTGCACGCGCTGGTCACGCGCGTCGTCGGCCAACGCTCCTATCTGCTCTTGGAACGTTTGGGCGACGAGCTGCTTACCGAGATCATGCACGATGCGCGTGTCAGCGCCGCCAGCGTGACGATCGCCAAGCCCGAGCTGCTAGCCGGCGCCACGCCTTCGGTGACGCTCCACCGCAGGCGGAGCTGAACGCAAGGCGCGCGGTCGTGTCGCTTGCGCGGATCGGTCTTGGGTCGAACGTGGGCGATGCCGGCCGCAACGTCGAGCGGGCGCTCGGGGCGCTGCAGGCGCTGGGAACGGTAAAGGCCCGTTCCGCGCTCTACCGCACGCCGGCGTGGGGCGTTACCGAGCAAGCCGATTTCGTCAACGCGGCAGCTTTGCTCGAAACGCAGCTCGACCCGCCGGCCCTCCTGGCTGCCCTTCAGGCCCTCGAGACCGAGCTTGGCCGGGTCGAGACCTACCGCTGGGGACCGCGGGTCATCGACCTGGACATTCTGGCGTACGACGATCTCTTGTGCGACCTGCCGGACCTGACGATCCCCCACCCGCGGCTCTTCGAGCGCGCCTTCGCGCTCGTACCGCTCGCGGAGATCGAGCCGGACTTTCGGCCGGCGCTCGAGGCCCTGCCCGAAGCGGAACGCCTCGGTATCCAGCGGATACCGGCGCGACCGGCTCGAAGCCGAACGCTTGTGAATTGGGACGAGACGCTCGAGCGCGTGCGTTCGGCTGCGGAGTTTTGCTCCTCTTCCGGTCTAAGCCGCTTCCGCATCGAGGAGACGGAACTAGCGATCGAGGTGCGGCGAGCAAGCCGTCTGCCGCGCCATGCCCCAGCGGCTATTGCCGCACCGGAAGCAGCCCAGGCGATCAACGGGACACCGCCCTCGTCCAACGGCGCCGCCTTGCACGACGCCCGGCCCAAAGCGGTCGTCAAAGCCGAATTCGTCGGGATCGTGCGTCTGGCGCGGCCCTCGGTTGCGCCGGGGACGTTGCTCTCCGAAGACCGGGAGCTGGCCTACGTCGAGTCGCTCGGCATACGTAATCCCATCCGCTCCGGCGGCCCCGGCCGCGTTGCCGAAATCTTCGTGACCGACGGTCAGCCGGTCGAATACGGCCAACCGCTCTTTTCGATCGAAAAGTAAATGTTCAAGAAATTACTGATAGCGAATCGCGGAGAAATCGCGATGCGCGTCAACCGTTCGGCCCACGAACTCGGCATCGAGACGGTGGCCATCTTTTCCGAGGTCGACCGCGCCTCGCTACACGTTCGGAACGCCGACGAAGCCTACTGCGTCGGCCCGGGTCCCGTCGCGCGCTCGTACCTCAACATTCCGAACATCATCTCGGCAGCGCTGATTTCCGGAGCCGACGCGATCCATCCGGGCTATGGGTTTTTGGCCGAGAACGCGCGCTTCGCCGACATCTGCGCGGACCACGGCCTGGCCTTTGTGGGGCCGCTGCCGCAGACGATCGCACAGATGGGCGACAAGGCGACGGCCAAAGCAATCATGCGCGATGCGGGCGTTCCGACAACGCCGGGAACCGACATCTTGCCGACGGTCGCGGCGGCACTGGTTGCCGCACGCGATTTGGGCTATCCCGTGATGCTCAAGGCAACTGCGGGCGGCGGCGGAAAAGGCATGCGCGCGGTCCGGACGCCCGAAGAGCTCGAGCACGCCTTCGCGACCGCGCAAGCCGAGGCCGAAGCGAACTTCAAAGACGGCCGGCTCTACATGGAAAAGCTAATCGAGGGGCCGCGTCATCTCGAAGTACAGATCATCGGCGACAACTTCGGCAACGTGGTTCAGGTCGGAGAACGCGATTGTTCGGTGCAAAAACCCTCGCACCAGAAGCTGGTAGAAGAAGCCCCGGCTCCCTGCCTCTCCGATAAGATACGGCGCAAGCTGCTCGAGACGGCGCTGGCAGCGGCGCGCGCGGTCCGTTATTCGAACGCCGGAACGCTCGAATTCCTGGCGAGCGGCGACGATGTGTATTTCATGGAGATGAACACCCGGATTCAAGTCGAGCATCCGGTGACCGAACTGCTATACGGCGTCGACCTCGTCAAAGAGCAGATCCGGGTGGCGGCGGGCGAAAAGCTCTCGCTCGAGCAGAAGCAATTGGTGCCCCGCGGCCACGCGATCGAGTGTCGCATCAATGCCGAGGACGCTGCCCAAAACTTCGCGCCTGCCGCGGGCACGCTGGTCGACGTCGCCCTGCCGGGAGGCCTCGGCGTACGAGTCGATTCCCACGCCTACACGGGTCTGGCGGTGTCTCCATTCTACGACTCGCTGCTCGCGAAGATCCTCACGCACGGAGCGACCCGGGCCGAAGCGATTGCGCGCATGGATGCGGCGCTCGCCGACACGCACGTTTCGGGCATCAACACGACGATCGATATTTGCCGGGCGGTCATGCGTGACGAACGTTTTCGGGCGGGCGGCGTCGACATCGAGTATCTGCCGAGTTTCAATGCGGCTGCCGCGAGCGCGGGCCGGTGACCCGGCGCTACGCGCGCGAGTTGGCTTTGCAAACGTTGTACAGCGTCGAGGTCGGCAAAAACGATCCGGCCGAAGCGCTCGAGCAAGCCTTGGAGGCGCCGAGCGCTGCCGATCAGCGCGCGTTCGTGCGCGATCTCGTCTTGGGAACGCTCGAACACGCCGAGCAAAGCGACGCGGTCATCGCGCCGCTGTTGCAGGGCTGGACGCTCGAACGGCTTCCCACGCTCGATCGTCTTTTGCTGCGCATGAGCGTCTACGAACTGCGCTTCTGCACGGATACCCCGCGCGCGGTCGTCATCAACGAGGCGGTCGAACTCGCGAAGAAGTTCTCCACCGAAGACTCGGGCCGGTTCGTCAACGGCGTGCTCGCAAATGCGAGCGCCGTGGCGTGACGGGTTCCGGAGACCGCTCGTGAGCTCGATTGCCAACCGCCGCCGGCGGCGCAAGCGGCTGTCGCTTTTCGGGCGCGTCGTCTACGGGACGCTGACGCTGATCTTTCTGCTGGTCCTTTTCGCGGCCGGCACGGTCGCGGGTGTCGTTTATTCCTATTCACGCAATCTGCCCGACATCAACCGCATGGCAGACTTCCAGCCCTCACGCTCGACACGGGTGTACGCGCGCGACGGTGAGTTGCTGGCGACCCTCTACACGCAAAACCGTATCTGGGTGCCGATCTCGAAGGTACCCCAGCGTGTCCGTAATGCCTTCATCGCAAACGAAGACCATAACTTTTACAGCCATCACGGCGTCGACTTCGCCGGCATCGCGCGCGCCGCGCTCGCAGACTACCGCCACGAGCAGTTCCAGGGCGCTTCGACGATTACCCAGCAACTCGCGCGCGCGCTCTTTCTCTCGAACGAAGTCTCGATCTCGCGCAAGATCCAGGAAGCGCTGCTGGCGATGGAGATCGAGCGCTACTATACCAAAGACGAGATCCTCGAACGCTATCTGAACTTGATTTACTTTGGTTCGGGCGCTTACGGCATCGAGGCTGCGTCGCACGAATACTTCGGTACCGACGTCGGCCGTTTGACGACCGCGCAGGCCGCGTTGCTCGCAGGTTTGCCCGCAGCCCCGTCCGATTATTCTCCGTACGTCAATCTGCAGCGGGCCCAAGATCGCGAGCGACACGTGCTCGATCGCATGGTGTCAAGCGGATACCTGACCGATGCGCAGGCGAGTGCCGCGGCCGATGGACCCCTCGGGCTCATCTCCGAACGGCCGACCGGATTGCAGTCGTTTCGCTATCCATATTTCACAACGTACGTCGACTACGTAATTCGCAAGATGTTCGGCACGCAGGCGGTCAACGAGGGAGGCCTCGTGGTCGACACGACGCTCGACCCGCATCTGCAGCAGCTCGCGCAGGATGCGGTCGACTGGGGCGTCGGGCGCGCCGCGGCCGAAGGCATCAACGCGCATCAAGAAGCGCTGGTGGCGATCCGGCCGCAGACAGGCGAAATCGTAGCGATGGTCGGCGGAGCGGGGCCCTTCACGCTGAACAACCAGTTCAACCGCGCCTGGCAGGCCCTGCGCCAGCCGGGCTCGTCGTTCAAAACCTACGTCTACACGGCGGCGATCGACAGCGGCTTGCCGCCGACCTATACGGTCGCCGATTCGCCCGTGTCGTACCCGATGGGCGACGGCACGATGTGGAGTCCGATGGACGACGACTTCCGTTTTCTCGGGCCGGTGACATTGCGTTACGCGCTCGCGCAGTCGCGCAACGTCGTAGCGGTGAAGCTCGCGCAGCAAGTCGGCATCGACCGGGTCATCGAGTACGCGCATCGTATGGGCGTCAAGGCCCCGCTCGAAGCGAACCTTTCGCTCGCGCTCGGAAGTTCGGTCATTTCACCGCTCGACCAAGCCTCCGGCTATGCCACGCTCGCGAACCAAGGCATTCACATCGATCCCTCGCCGCTGCGACTGGTGACCGACTCACTCGGCACGCCGCTCTTGGACAATCGCTTTCCGCAAGAAGTTGAAGTCGTGAGCGCGGGGACCGCATACTTGATGACCTCGATGCTCGAAGGCGTGATCAAAGAAGGCACGGGTTACCCGAACGCGGAGATCGGGCGACCCGCGGCCGGCAAAACCGGCACGACCTCGAATTTTCGCGACGCCTGGTTCGTCGGCTACACACCGGATCTGGTAACCGCGGTGTGGCTCGGAAACGACGATTACACGCGAATGAACGAATCGTACGGCGGCAACGTGCCGGCGCGCACCTGGGCGCGCTTCATGAAAGCAGCGCTGCAAGGCGTACCGAAGCATGATTTCATCTATCCCTCGACCGAAGTGCGCAAGCTTGCGTACTGCGGCACGCCGCATCGCTTCGAATATTTCCTCGAAGGCACCGAGCCGTTCACGTCGTGCGCGAGCGCCGGATATAACGGGCGCCCGGCGGCTGCCGCGGTCGATGCCCCGCCGGTCGGTGCCGAACCGGTTACCGCCGCGGCGCCCGATGCGAATCCGCCGCGCTCGAACGTCGTAGCGGCGAGCCGCGCAGGTTCCGCAAGCCGCGCCGGGGCCGTAAAGGCGGCCGCCGGAGGAACCGGCGCCGAGGCGCCGGCGAAAACGGTAGGGTCGCCGGGCCAAAATGATGCGCCGCTGGTCGACACGGCGCCCGCGGCTCCAAGCGCCGCTCCGGCGGATACCGCCACACCGTGACCTTGCCGAGCGGCCCGCAGCAAGCGCCTCCGAGCGGCTCCGCCGCGCCGCGTATCGTCGGCGTCAAACGCCTCGCGGACTACTTGAAGCGCAAGCTCGAGAGCGACACACAACTGCGCAACATCGCCGTGCGCGGTGAGATCACCAATCTGCGCGCGCCGGCCGGCGGTCATTTCAACTTCGACCTCAAGGAAGGTGAGGTCGTGTTGCGCTGTTTTGCTTGGTCGAGCGATGCAGCCGCCTTTCCGGCGCTCAAGAACGGCGCAGCCGTCGTCGCGCGCGGCTCCATTTCGACGTATGCGTCCAAGAGCGTGTATCAGCTGATCGTGCGCGAGATCGAACACGACGGCGTCGGCAACGTTCACGCGCTGTTCGAAGAGCTCAAGAAGAAGCTCGCGGCCGAAGGGCTGTTCGATAGCGCCCGCAGGCGGCCGCTGCCGGCGTTTCCGTTTCGCGTCGCGCTCGTCTCGTCGCGCACGGCCAACGGTGCGATCGACTTCGTGACGCTGTTGCGCGAACGTGCCCCGCACGTGCAAATCGTGTGGTGCGAGACGGCCGTCCAGGGCCCGAACGCGCCGGTCGAGATCTGCGGCGCGCTGCGACGCGCTTCGCAACTGGACGTTGATCTGATCGTGGTGACCCGCGGCGGCGGCTCGTTCGAGGATCTGTTTGCCTTCAGCGACGAGAACGTGGTACGCGCGGTGGCAAAAGCGCGCCATCCGGTTCTGTCGGCGATCGGTCACACGGTCGACCAGCAGTTGTGCGATTTCGCCGCCGACCACCATGTCGAGACGCCCTCGGCGGCCGCAAAAGCGGTGGGTTTCGAAACGCGTGAGTTGGAGGCGCGCCTCGCCGACCGGAGCGCGCGTGCCGAAGCTGCGACCGAGTCGCGCGCCCAGCGCCTGCGCGCTCAGCTCGATCGCGCCCTGTTGCGCTCGAAGCTGGCCGATCCGCGCCTGTACTTGACGCCGCTCGCGCAACGCGTGAATGACGCAGGTTCGGCGCTGGAAGCAACGACCGGCGCTGCGCTACGCCGGCGCGAAGGGCGCGTTCGCGATGCGCTGCGCCGCCTGGAATTGCACGATCCGTCGCGCAGGCTCGAAGAACGGGGCCGGCGCCTGCACGGTCTGACGCTGCGCCTCCAGATCGCGGCGGCCGGCCGCAGCGCGGCTGCCGGCCGTCAGGCGGCTGACCTCCTGCGTCGGCTCGAGCCCGCGGCCCGTACGGCCCGCGAACGTTTGGCACGTAGGCTCGAACTCGCGCATGCGCACCTGGACGGCAAGAATCCGGAAGCGATTCTGCAACTCGGCTATGCGATCGTCACCTACCGTGACGCGATCGTACGCGATCCCGCGGCGGTGCCGGCCGGCGAGCGTATCGCAGCGCGGCTCGCTCGCGGAACGCTCTCGGCACGCGTCGAACGAGATGAGGCGGATGGCAACGAACGCAGCGGGTGAATTCGAACGGGCGCTGGGACGCCTCGAGGAGATCGTTGCGAAATTGGAGCACGAAAACGTCGGCCTCGACGAGTCCGTGACCCTGTTTCGCGAAGGTAAGACCCTCGCGCAGAAATGCGAGCGCTTGCTGAAAGAGGCCCAAACGTCGATCGAAGCGGTCGCGCGCGGTGAGTCGGCGGCAAGCCCCGCGGCGGCGAACGTCCCAGTGACGTTGTTTGGCGGGCCGGCCGCCGGCGAAGAACGGGGCCTTTGAGCGCGCGCGCGGCCCAACGGCTTGACGAAGCGGTTGCCGAGTGCGCCGGGGTGACGCGCTCGCGTGCACGCTCGCTCATCATCGCCGGGCGCGTGCGAGTTGATGGGCGGCCGTCGACCAAGCCGGGTGCGCCGGTCGCAGCGACGGCGCAACTCGAGGTCGAGCGGGCGCGCCCGTACGTCAGCCGCGGCGGCGAGAAGCTCGAAGCGGCGCTGGCCGATTTTGGGCTCGACGTCGGTGGTGCCCGCGCGCTCGACGTCGGCGCTTCGACCGGCGGTTTCACCGATTGTCTGTTGGCGCACGGCGCCGCGCACGTGACGGCACTCGACGTCGGCTATGGCCAGATCGCGCTTTCGCTGCGCGACGATCCGCGCGTCACGGTCATCGAGCGCACGAATTTTCGCCTCGTCCCCGACGGCTCGCTCGGCGCACCGTTCGACGTGATCGCGATCGATGCGGCGTTCATCTCCGTTGCGACCCTGCTCGATCGGGCGCGCGCGTTTTTGGCACCGGACGGCGCGATCGTGGCGCTGGTGAAACCGCAGTTCGAAGCGGGCCGCCGCAGAATCGGAAGCGGCGGCGTCGTGCGCGATGCGACGGTGCACCGGGCGATTCTCGAAGAAGTGCGCGCTTCGATTGCCTCACTCGGGCTGCAGGCGGTTATGCTTGCTGCGAGCCCTTTACGCGGGCCCGCCGGCAACGTCGAGTTCTTCATGCTGGTGCGCCGCGAGGGGGTCGCCTTCGACGACGCTGCTCTCGAAGGCGCGCTTGCGAGCGTGCCCGCCTGATGGATGCACCTGCCGCCACCGGAACCGTTGCAATCTACGTCGACCTGTTCCGCGCGCACGCCCGTGCGGCCGCTGCGGACATCGCAAAGAACATTCGCGATGCCGGTTACGCGATCGCGCTGTGCGACGAACAGGATCGTGAGCTTGGGCTGGCCTCGACCGGCGCCAGTATCACCGACGCTATGCTGCTCGTGACGATCGGCGGCGACGGGACCCTCTTGCGCGCTGCCCAGATCGCGGCGCCGTACCGTATTCCCCTTTTCGGCATCAACACCGGTCGCCTCGGATTCTTGACGGAGATGGACGGTAACGATCAGGCGCTGCGCGATTTGCCGGCGCTTTTGCGCGCGGGTTTCGCGATGGACGAGCGGGCCGCTTTGCAAGTGGAGTCGCACGGGCAGAGTTTTTTCGCGCTGAACGACATCGTCGTTACGCGCACGAGCCCGCACATGGCGCCCTTCGATCTGTACGTCGACGGCAAGGAAGCAGCCCACGTGCCGGCCGACGGCATCGTGGTTGCAACGCCGACCGGCTCAACGGCCTATTCGCTCTCGGCCGGTGGCCCGATCATGGCGCCGACCGTCGATGCCTTCATCGTCACCGCGCTCTTGCCGCACACACTCTTTACGCGGCCGTTGGTCGTGCCGAGTTCTTCGACGATCGAGATCGCCTGCGACATCGAAACCAGCGGTGTTGCGCTCGAGGCTGATGGCCAAGCCGTCGACGAGTTGCAACCGGGCGACAAGGTGACCGTCACCCGCTACCCGCACCCCGTTGTCTTTGCGCGCCGCGAGCCGCTTGATTTCTTTGCGCTGCTCGAAGGCAAGCTGCGCTGGAACGCACCCGTCAAGGACCGCTGAGGTGCGGCTCGTGCGCCTCGAGATCGAGGACTTCGCACTGATTGCCCGTGCCGACCTCGAATTCGCCGAAGGGTTCACCGTCTGTACGGGTGAGACCGGGTCGGGAAAAACGATGTTGCTCGGGGCGCTGCGGTTCGTGCTCGGAGAGCGAGCCTCGAACGACATCGTGCGCGCGAATGCGGCGCGCGCGCGGGTAACGCTTGAAGTCGAACCCGATGCGCCTTTGCACCAATCGTTGGAGAGCGAAGGCTTCGAAGCGCAGGCCGGTGAGAATGCGATTTTCGCGCGCGAACTCACCGCCGGCGGAAAATCGACTGCGCGCATCAACGGCCGGCTCGCAACCTCGGCCCAGCTGCGCCTGTTCGGCGAATCGATCGTCGAGCAAATCGGCCAGCACGAGCAGCAGCGCCTGCTCTCGCGCGCCTATCAGCTGGAGTTGCTCGACGCATTCGCGGGCGATGACGCGCTTGCCAAACGCGGCGAGATCGCACGCGCCTACGAGCGCGTCGGCTTGCGCGAGAGCGCTCTTTCCGAGCTTTCCGAGAGCGTTGGTCGCGCGCTTGCGGAACTTGAATTTGCCCGCTTTGCGTTGCGCGAGATCGACGAAGCCGCGGTGCTGGACGACGAGGACTTGCGGCTACGCGAGCGGCGCGACTACCTCGCCAACGTCGAGCGCATTGCCGCGACGCTTGCGAGCGCGCACGAGGCGCTGGCCGGCAGTGAGGCTTCGGCCGTCGAGGCGCTCGGCACGGCGACGGCGGCACTCGCTACGATCGAACGTTACGGTCCGAAGCTCGCCGGGATCGCCGCCACGGTCGCAAGCTTGCAAAGCGAGGCAAACGACGTGGCGGCCGCGGTAGCGCGCGAACTCGACGCAAGCGAGTTCGACGCCGAGGAACTCGAGACGACGACCGCGCGGCTCGATGCGCTCGAACGCCTGAAGAAAAAATATGGCGGCTCGATCGGCGCGATCCGTGAAGCGCGAACGCGCTTTGCGGAGACGGTCGAACGCGAGACGACGCGTGATGAGCGCGAAGCGAGCTTGCGCGCCGAGCTCGAGCTTGCACGCGCCCAGCTCCGCAGCGCCGCAAACGAATTGAGCGCGCTGCGCGCGCAAGCCGCGCGCGCGATCGAAAAGGAAGTCGTTCGGGAACTTGGCGGCCTCGCGATGCCGGCGGCGCGTTTCGCCGTCGTGCTCGAGCCGCTCGCGCAGATCGGCCTAACCGGCGCGGAGAGCGTGGAATTCGGCCTTTCTCCGAATCCGGGTGAACCGATCCGTGCGCTCGCGCGGGCCGCTTCGGGCGGCGAACTGGCTCGCGTCTTGCTCGCGCTCGTGGTCGTGCTGGCGGGCCGTCGCGACCAGTCGGCCTTGATCTTCGATGAAATCGATGCCGGTATCGGGGGTGCGACCGCCAACGCCGTCGGCATCCGCTTGGGCGCGCTCGCGCACGTCGCGCAGGTCTTGTGCGTCACGCACCTGGCCCAGATTGCGTCGTGGGCCGATCGGCACTACACGCTGCGCAAACGCGACGAGGCCGGAGCGACCACAATCGAACTCGTACCACTCGAAGATGAACCCGCCATCCTCGCTGAGGTCGCGCGCATGCTTTCCGGATCCGCGGCAACGATCGCGCTCGAGCACGCCGAGGCGCTGGTCCGCGAGGTGCGCAAGCAAAAGGCCGGCGAGCCGCTTCGGCGGCGGTAGGCGAGCGAAAGCTACGGGAGCTGGTGAATCTTCAGCACGTTTGTGCCGCCTTCGCCGACGGGCATACCCGAGGTGACGACGATCGTTTCGCCCGCGGCCGCCAGGTTCTCGCGCAGCATGCGCGCTTCGACGATGTCGATCAGCGTCTCAAAGTACTTGTAAGACTCGACGACGAGGGCTTCGGCACCCCACACGAGCGACATGCGGCGCGCGACGTCGGGAATCGGTGTCATCGCGATGATGCGCGCGCGCGGGCGAAACGACGCGATGTGACGCGCCGTGTTGCCCGTCGTCGTGCCGGTGACGATAAAGCGTAAGCCAAGCTCTTCGGCCATCTGGACGGCGCCCTCGGCGATCGATGATTCGATCGTGCGACCGCCTTCGGCGAGCCGGCGAAAGCGCAGATGCTCGTGCGGGTACTGCGTCTCGACCTGCGCCGCGATCGTGGCCATCGTGCGCACGGCTTCGACGGGATACGCGCCCCGAGCCGTTTCGCCCGAGAGCATGACCGCATCGGTGCCGTCGATGATCGCGTTGGCAACATCGGTCGCTTCGGCGCGCGTCGGACGCGGCGAAGCGATCATCGATTCGAGCATCTGGGTCGCCGTGATGACGGGCTTCGAAACGCGGTTTGCTCGCGAGATCAGGTCTTTCTGAACGAGCGGGACCTGTTCGAGCGGGATCTCGATGCCGAGGTCACCGCGCGCGACCATGATTGCATCCGCCGTGCGAATGATATCGTCGATCGCGGCCAGCGCTTCGTGTTTTTCAATCTTCGCGATCACCGGGACGTTCTTGCCGCGCTCGGCGATAAAGCGCTTGACGCGAGCAACATCCTCGGCCGTTTTGACGAACGAAACGGCGACCCAGTCGACTCCCTGTTCCAAACCGAAGGCCAGGTGTTCGAAATCGCGGTCCGTGACCGCCTCGATCGCAAGCGTTCCGTCCGGATAGTTGATGCCTTGGTGGGCTCGCAGTTCGCCTCCCACTTCAACCTCCGTCGCGATCCGGTCGCTCGTCTTTGCAAGGATGCGCAGGGCGATCGCACCGTCGCCGAGGTAGATCCGTTTGCCGACGTCGACATCATTTGCCAAACCGGGATAGCTGACCGACACGCCGTCTTTCGTACCGTCGACCTCGCGGGTGGTTAGCGAGAACGCCGCGCCGTTTTCCAAGCGTACCGAATCCGCTCCGCCTGTGAGCGACCCCGTGCGCACCTTGGGACCCGGCAGATCTTGCAACACGGCAAGTGGAACGCCCGACTCCTGCGCGATGCGCCGCAGATCGGCAATCGTTGCAGCGTGCTCCGGATGCGTTCCATGCGAGAAATTCAAGCGCGCGACGTCGAGGCCGGCATCGACGAGCGCACGAAGGGTCGCCGGGTCACGGGAGGCGGGGCCGATCGTGGCGACGATCTTGGTACGCTTGCGCAGACGCTCAGTCATCACATGCCTTCGCGTTTGACGAAGTGGTAGTCGAGCCTTGCGCGGAAGGAAAGCTTCATGTGGCCGTCTCGCCGGCGTAGCGATCCTTACGAGCGCCGGCGCTACGTATTGGCATACGCTCTTTCGATCCTGGCACACGCGTTCATCGCGCTGCTGCTGATCGTAGCTTCGTTCGAAACGGTCGGCGGCTCCGAAGATCAGCCGCCGGACGAAACGATCGGCGTCAAAGTTGATGGCCCTGCGGCCGTGCGCCAGGAGCAGCGGACGCTTGCGAGCGCGGCGCCCACGCTGACACCGCGGCGCGTCATCGTAACGCCGCGCCGCGCCGTCGTGACGCCGCGAAAGGTCGCGGTTGTCACCCAGGCTCCGATCGTGCCGCCCGTCGTCCGGCATCACGTACCGCCGGCCCCGGCACGTCCGCGCGTAGCCCGCAGCGCCCCGCGCCGCCCCGAACTCTCGAAGCCGAGCCCGCACGGAACGCCGATGCCGGAGCGCATTTCCGTTCTTGCGCCCCTCGCCACGGCGCCGCCCACGAACGAACCGCATCCGGTCACGGCCACCCTTGCTCCGCTTCCGCCCGCGCCTTCGCCCGTTCCCGTGAGCCCGCGCCCGACGCTGCCGCCGACGCCGGAACCTCCGGTGCCGTCGTCGGAGCCGACGCCGGCACCGACCGAGCGGCCTCCGGCGCCGACCGAACGCCCCACCCTTGCGCCAACCGTGCGGCCGACGCTCGCGCCCACGGCGGCACCCACGGCGCGGCCGACCGTCGCCCCGACGGCCGTGCCGACTCCGCGCCCTCTACCGAGCGCCGTTCCGACACGGCAACCAAGCCCGGTGCCTGCTGCCGCCACCGTCGCGCCGACCCGTCAGCCGACGCTCCCTCCGAAACCGGTGGTCGCTGTGGCAACGCGCGCGCCGGCGACCGCAGCTCCGCCGACCGCGGCTCCCGCCACCCACGCCCCGGCCACGGCCGCGCCCCCAAGCGCTGCTCCGGCCACGCACGCTCCGGCGACGCTCGCCCCAACGGTCAGTACGGCAACGGCCGGGCCCATTGCCGCAGCCTCGGTCGCGAAGCTCGAAACCAGCACCGCCGCCCCGGCGGCAGGCGCGCAACCTCAGGCGCACGCGACCGTAGCGCCGCAACCGGCGGCCTCGTCCGGTGGCACGCCCGCCAGTGCCGGCGGCGTACCCGCAGCACATGCGTCGCCGGGAGCGAAACCCGGCCAAGCGCCGGGCGCCCCCGGGGGCACAGGCCAGAAGAGTGCGCGGACGCCCGGCACCCCCTCTGGTCAAGCGGCGGTGGCCTCGGCGCCGCATAGTGGATCGACCCCGGGTCCCAACCCCAACAACGGCTCGCTCGACAAACTCAACGCCCGGCTCAACGGCATGCTCGGCGGCGGCCCCGTCAACTACGAGCAGCATCAATACGTCGGGGATATTCAGGCGGCGATCGACCAGGCCCAAGAGGACTATTTCAAAAGCGCTGCCCCGCCGCCGTCGGTTCTCGCCAAAGCCTTGTATATCGTGCGGCAGCACGGCTCGCTCGTCGGGCCGTCCAGCATCGTCTACGTCCTCAAACGGCAGAAGATCTTCGGCATCGAAATTTGCACCGGCTGGAAGATCGAGCAAAGCTCAGGCGGCGGCCCGCCCCAAGGCGGCTACACGTTCGGACCTTGCGGTGGCGACGAGTACACGCCGAAGGGCGGCCTGCCGACCCTCCCTCCGAAACCCGGCAGCTAAGCCGCTCGGAACGACCGATCACGCGAGCCGTCGCGCCTAGGCGAATGCTTCTACGCGATTCTTCTGCCAGGTAAAGATAAAGGCGGTTCCACGGCGTGGTGGAGCGCTTTCGATTCGTATGGTGCCGCCGTAGTTCTCGACCGATTTCTTGACGATGGCCAAGCCCATGCCGCTTCCCTCCAATTCGTCGCGAGCCCGAAGGGTCTGGAACATCTCGAATATGCGCTCGTGAAAATGGGAAGGGATGCCCGACCCGTCATCCTCGACGCGAAATTCGATCTTTTCTCCGATGTCGCGCGCACTGACGATCACCTTGCCGGTATCGCGGTCATGGTGTTTCAATCCGTTACCGATGAGATTGCGCAGGACTTGTTCGAGCGGCACTCTGTTGGTGCGGATGATCGGCATCGTGCCCCCAGTGGTGACGGTGAAGCCGGGCCCGGGCGCGAGGTAGTCTACAATCTCAGCAACCAGACGAGCAACGTCCACGTCTTCGGCTTCGCCGTCGGAACGTCCGACCCGCGAATATCGCAGCAAACTATCCAGCAGCATGTCGAGCCGCTCCACGCGGTTCTGAAGCAGCGCAAGATTCTCGCGCGTTTCGTCGTCCTGGCTGTCGCCGAGGTCCTCGGCGATCCACTCGGTCAGATTGCGTATTCCGCGCAGCGGAGCCTTGAGATCATGGGAAGCACTGTAGGCGAAGCTATCCAAATCTTCGTTGCTGCGCCGCAACGCAGCTTCAACCCGCTCGCGCGTCCGGTTCGCCGCCAGCAGATGGTCGCTCATGTTGTTGAACGCGGCAGCCACCCTGCCGATTTCATCATATGATCGCACCTCGATCTGGCCGCCCAAGTCGTCACCGGCGAGCGCCGAAATTCCGAGCATAAGCTCGCGCAACGGGCCGCCGATCTTTGCGGTCGTTCTGGCCGCCGCGCCGACGATCAAGAGAATAGCCAGCATGCCGCCGATGACGACCCCCGCGAGAAGATTTGTGTCCAACCTCGCGGCAGCCGCTTGCCGAACTGCTAGCGCGTCTCGCTCGTTATCGGCGATCTGCCGGACTTGACGCTGGAACTCGACGGTGTAGCGGCGACCGCGGCCCTCGCGTACGACGGCAACTGCCCCGCGAAGATTCCCGGTCTTGGCGAGCTGAATGGTCAAGCCTAGCTCCGCAAGCTTTGTGTTCAAGATCGCTTCGAGGTGCGAAAGCGTGACCCGTTCGCCTCCGTCCTGGATTAACGCGTTCAGCCGCTCATACTGCCCTTCATGGTCCGCAAGCACCCGGCGGTAGGGAGGCAGATACGCGTCTTGCTGTGTCAGTAAATAGCCGCGCTGGCCGGTTTCGGCGTCGACGATTTCGCTCGAGTAGGTACCCAGCGCCCCGAGCACGGTTTGCGTGTGTCGCACCCATTCGTTGGCATCGCGGCTGCGCTCGAGATTCCACGCCCCGAGCAGGCAGAGCGCCGCGACCGTGATGCAGGCAATCCCCGCGAGCTGCCAGATTCGGGTGCGGATCGAGAGGTCGGTGACGCGATCGCGAGCGATCATATTAGTCCATCGACTATTGGATTATCCGCCCACCGCTGCCCAGCCGACGTCGAGCTTTTTCGCCTCGTACATGGCGCGATCGGCCGCGTGAACGATGGCGGCGGCATTTGCGCCGTCGGTCGGATAGATGGCGACGCCGATGCTCACCCGGACATCCAAGACATGCGGCCCGAAGGTAACCGGTTGAGCGACCACCTCGAGGATGCGCTGCGCCGCAACCTTTCCATCGGATCCGGCTTCGAGGATCGCGGTGAACTCGTCGCCTCCCTGCCGGAAATACGCATCGGCGGCCCGCGAAATGCCTTGCAAGCGGAAGCCGACCGCCGTTAGGATAGCATCGCCCGCTTCGTGTCCGAACTCGTCGTTGGCCGCTTTGAACTTGTCGAGATCCATCACGAGCAGGGGAAACGACGTCTCGTGCCTCTTCGCGACGGCAATAGCGCGCGCGAGTTCGCGGTGGAAGAGGTTGCGATTGCCAAGACCGGTGAGCGCGTCATAGAGGGCAAGGTGCTCGAGGTTCTGTTGCGCGTCAGCTAGTTTGCGCTGAAGCGAACTTTTTTCAATGGCGTTCGCGATCGCGCGGGCCAGCGTGTCGGGTCGCAGCTGCGCTTTCGGCAGATAATCGTGCGCCCCAAGCTTCATCGCCTCGACCGCGAGAGATTCGTTGCCTTCCCCCGTGAAGATAACGACCGGAGCGGAGGGGCCCTGGTGCCGCCGCAACTCGGCGAGCACTTCGAATCCGGTCATGTCCGGCAGATTGTAGTCCAGAAGAATGCAGTCAAACAAAGTAGAGCGGGCCAAGTCTAAGCCGCGGTGACCATTGCGCGCCTCATGGAAAAGGTAGGACGCTCCCAACGTTTTCATCGCTCGGGCAACGGCTTTCCGGGCTACATCGTCGTCATCGATGACGAGCAGCGCGATGGTCGGAAGTTGCGTCAATCCGGGAACTCGACAACGCGCCAATAATGCTCGAGCATGTTCAGGGCGTCGATGAACGAGGTGGCCGCATTACGTTTCAGCATATATCCCGCAACGTGCTGATCGTAGGCGCGGAATCGGTCCTCTTCCGCTGCTGAGGTCGTCATGACGAAGACGAGCGACCGCTGTAAATCGGGATCACCCCGCAACTCGGCGAGGAACTCTAATCCGCCCATGCGCGGCATATTGAGATCCAGCATGATCAGATATGGCCGGCCGACACTGTCGTGCCCGTTTTGGCCGCGCAGCATCTCAAGGGCTTCGATCCCGTCGCTCGCGCGCAAGACGGGGTTAGCGACCTTCAGTTCGCGCATGGCGCGTTTGAACGCCTTGACGTCCACCTCGTCATCCTCGACGAGAAGAATGTTCACTTCATTCACCCTGATCTCCGTGCTCGACACAGCGTGCCCCCGGCTCGATTTCCCAGAGTTATTCCCAAGCTCGGAGTTCCCGACACGCGCCGGTCGATTACACGAGAGGCGGCAAAGTGAGCGCTAGGCCGGATTCGCAGCAGTCGAAAAGGGGGCACCTCTAATCCGGGACGTTGCGCGCCGCGGCGCCTCATGATACAATTCTGCCCGGTGATCAAGGAAAAGCGTGGGTACGTCCCGCGCTTCGTTGTTGTACGGGGGACTGTGAGTCTAGCCGATACGTTCGAGAACGCGGCCCGCGCGTTACCGTTCGAAGAAGAGTTTCGCGACGTTGAGATCGTGTCGCATCGCGCCCATCGCAGCGGGCGGAACACCGAACTTTCGTTGACGGTGGACCGGCCCGGCGGTGTCGACTTGGCGCTTTGTGAACGGATCGCCGCGCGGCTGGACGCGATGTTCGCAAGCGTTACGGAAACCTACACGCTCGCGGTCGAGTCGGCGGGGCTCGATCGTCCACTGGTTACTCCCTCGGACTACGAGCGCTTTGCCGAGCGCGACGTCGTCGTGAAGACGACGCTGCCGATCGAGCATGAATACACCCACCGGGGAAAGCTCCTCGGCGTACGCGGCAACGCAGTGATCCTCGCGCGGCGGTCGGGCGAATTCCCGATCCCGCTCGAGATGATCAAGTCCGCCAACATCGAGTACGACTACCGCGCCGATCTACGGCGCGCCAAACAAGAGAGGCGAGAGAAGCGCTGATGGCAGCCAAAACGACCAAAGCTCAACCCGACGAACCCAGCCTGCGCGAATCGCTGCGTTTGCTGCAAGGCGAACGCGCGATTCCCTTCGAGATGCTGCTCGAAGCGCTCGAGGCTGCCCTGATCTCCGCCTACAAGAGAAATTTTGGTGGTGAAGCAAATGCGATCGTATCGATCGATCGCGATACGGGCGAGTACAAAGTCTATCATCGCCGGGCGGTCGTGGCCGAGTTGACCGATCCGAAGCTCGAGATTTTGAAGAAGGATGCCGGCGCCAAGTACGAGCCCGGCGACTACTTCGACGAAGAGGTCACGCCCAAGAACTTCGGCCGCATCGCCGCTCAGACCGCCAAGCAAGTGATCGTGCAACGCATCCGTGAAGCGGAGCGCGATACGATCTATAACGAGTACAGTCAGAAACTGCACGACCTCATCACCGGCACCGTGCAGCGTTACGAGCAGCGCAATATGTTCGTCGATCTCGGCAAAGCCGAGGCGCTGCTGCCGCTCTCGGAGCAGGTGCCGCGCGAGAATTTTCGCATCAACGACCGCATCCTTGCCTTCGTGCTCGACGTGCGCAAGACGAACAAAGGCCCGCAGATCGTGCTTTCGCGAGCCGCCGAGGGCCTCGTGCAGCGTTTGCTCGAGAAAGAAGTTCCCGAGATCGAAGACAACATCGTCGAGATCATGGCGATCGCGCGCGAGCCCGGCAGCCGCTCGAAGGTCGCGGTCCACTCGCATCGTTCCGACGTCGATGCGGTCGGCGCGTGCCTCGGCCCGAAATCGAGTCGCATTGCAAGCGTCTCCGAAGAATTGCGCGGCGAAAAGATCGACATCATCCGCTGGTCGAACGACCACGTGGCGTTCATCAACAACGCCCTTGCACCGGCCAAGGTGCTGTCGGTCGAATTGTTCGAGGATGAAGGCGTCGGACTGGTCGTCGTACCGGACTACCAGCTTTCGCTCGCTATCGGTCGCGAAGGGCAGAATGTGCGCTTGGCAGCCCGGCTGACCGGCTGGCGGCTCGATATTACAAGCGAAGCAGACGCTGAGGAGACACGGGCGCGTTACCTCGCCGAGCGCGAGGCGCGCCAGCAAGTCGTCCCCGGCGACGAAGTCGTCGAGGAAGGCGCGTTCGAGGAAGACGACGAGACAGGCGAAGCGTCGTCGGCGATCGATCCCGAGTTGATCCGCAAGCTCGAAGAGTTCAAACGCCAGATGTTCGACCCGTCTCATCGTGAAGGCACAGCCGACGGGGAGGCGCCGTCCGAATAGACGTCGCCGGCGAAAAGCCCCACGAACCGGTCCGAAGCTGCGTCGGCTGCCGCCTGCGCGCGCCGCAGACTGAACTCGTCCGGTTCGTGCGGCAGGACGCTGTTTGGCAAGTCGACCCCGGCCCGAAGCGAGCGCCCGGCCGCGGCGCGTATCTCTGTTCGCAGCGGTGCGTGACCCGCGTGCTCAAAAACAAACGGTTCGCCGGGCTCGCCTCGGCTGCGACGGCCGTCGCGTGGAAACGGGAGGCCGCCCTTTGCGAGGGCGAGTCCCGCCGTGTATGATAGTCAGGTTCCCCGATCGCCGGTGCGCGATACGCGGGCTGGAGCAAAACGCAATGAAGTAAGATGACCGCCCTAAAGCGCAGCCGTCGTGCGTGCGTACGGGTTATGTGAAGGACGATATGGCTACCGGTAAAGTACGTATTTTCGAGCTGGCGAAGGAACTCGGTCTGTCTTCCAAAGACTTGATCGGCCTTTTTGAGCGGCTCGGTCTCCAAGCGAAGAATCAACTCAGCGTCGTCGACGACCCGATCGCCGATCTCGTGCGCGGCGTCCTCCTCGGCGGAGCGGCCGGTAAGCCGGCTGTCAAGAAAGCCGGCGCAACGGCGACGGCGACCGCCCCGCCCCCTGCAGAAGTTGACGCTCCCGCTGCCAAAGCGGCCCCGGTCAAGCGGGCCGCTGCGCCGCGTGCTGCGGCTCCGCCCGAAGCGGCGACTGAGCCCGTCCCGACCTTGAAGCCCGTCCCGGCGACGCCGCGCCGGACCGTCAAGGCGCCCGCGCCGGCAACTAACGGCGTGATCGAGCCGGCCCCGGCCGTCGCCGCTGCACCCGAAGTCGTCGCCGCTCCCGTGGCGCCCGAGCCTCCGGCCGCTGCTCCGGCGCCGCCGCCGGCCGCACCGGTCAGCGCGGCAGCCCCGCCAAGCCCGGCTCCGCGCATCGTCTCGAGCCCCGCGCCGCGACTCGCTCCGCCGCTCGAGCGTCCCGCGGCAGCGGCGGCTTCGGCGCGCCCACGCACTCCTGCCGCGCCGGTCGACGACACGCCGATTCCGACACTTCGCCCCGTTCCTTCGGGCCGCTCGACGATCGCCGAGCCCCGGCCGCAGCAGCCTCCGGCCGCTCAGCCGCCGAACGGCATCGCCGCCTCGGCGATGCCTGGTCCCCAGACCGGCCTGCCGGGCCGCCCCGGAGTCGCTCCACGACCCGGTCAGCCGGGCGTTCCCGGACAAGGTTACCGTCCGCCTCAGCCGGGCCAGGTCCAGCCGCCGCGTCCCGGCGTGCCCGGCGCTCCGCTTCCCGGCCGGCGTCCAGCCGGCAACGGTCCGTTCCGCCCGCTCAGCGCACCCGGCGGCCCGCGTCCTTTCACCCCGCGTCCACCCGGCGCACCCGGTGCTCCGCTCACGCCTCCCGGGAGCGGCCCGACGCCGAGTTCGGGCGGCGGCCCGCGCGGTCCGCACCGTCCCGGCGATCGCGATCGCAATGGGGCAAAGAAAGACCGCGAGACCGAGTTGCTGCTCGAGAAAGAGCGCCAGCGCAAGAAGCGCGGCTCGCTCGATGCTGCGCCCGCGACGCCCTCGAGCGTGCTCGAAACGATCGAGATTCCGGACGTTCTGACCGTTCAAGAACTCGCGACCTCGATGATCATTCCGGCTAAGGACGTCATCAAAGAGCTCATCAAGATGGGCACGATGGCGACGATCAACCAGAACATTCCCGCGCAAACGGCGCAGAACGTCGCCAAGAAATTCGGCTTCAACGCCGTCATCAAAGAGGCCGGCGAAGAAGTCATCGTCGAGCAAGAACAGGATCGTCCGGAGCTGCTCACGCCGCGTCCGCCGGTCGTTACCGTGCTCGGTCACGTCGACCACGGTAAGACGTCGTTGCTCGATCGCATTCGCTCGGCCAACGTCGCCAGTGGTGAAGCCGGCGGTATCACCCAGCGCATCGGTGCCTACACGGTCGAGAAAGGCGATCACAAGATCACCTTCATCGATACGCCCGGTCACGAAGCGTTCACCGCGATGCGCGCGCGCGGCGCCAAAGTCACCGACGTCGCGATCCTGGTGGTCGCAGCCGACGACGGCGTCATGCCGCAAACGCTCGAAGCGATCAGCCACATCAAGGCTGCCAACGTTCCGATCGTCGTGGCGATCAACAAGATGGACCGCGAAGACGCCCAAGCCGATCGGGTGAAATCGCAGTTAGCCGAGCAAGGACTACAGCCGGTCGAGTGGGGCGGCAAAACGGAAATGGTGCCGGTCTCCGCACGCACCGGCGACGGGATCGATCAGCTCCTGGAAACGGTCCTGCTGGAAGCCGAGCTACGTGAACTCAAAGCGAATCGCACCCGGCGTGCTACGGGCGTCGTGATCGAGTCGGCGCTCGACAAGGGCCGCGGCGCGGTCGCAACCGTGCTCGTGCAAAACGGCACGCTGCGTGTCGGCGACATCGTCGTTGTCGGCAGCGCGTTCGGGAAGATTCGCGCACTCGTGGACGACAAGGGCAAACAGGTCAAGAAAGCCGGACCTTCGATTCCGGTTGAGATCATGGGCCTCTCTGAAGTTCCGAGCGCCGGTGATACGCTCATGGTCGTCTCCGATGAACGCGTTGCGCGTGAAGCGGCGGCGAAACGTTCGACTCGCCGCAAAGATGTGGCGATCGAAGCAACCTCCGGTCCGCGCGTGTCGCTCGAGACCTTCATGGCGACCTCGGTCGACGGCGGCCGCAAGGCGCTCAATCTCATCCTGAAGGCCGACGGTCAAGGTGCCGTGGCGGCGCTCCGTTCGCGCGTCGAGTCACTTTCGACGCTCGAAGTCGACGTGCGTGTCATCTATGCCGGCGTCGGCGCGATTACACCGAATGACGTCAATCTGGCGAGCGCTTCGAATGCCGTGCTGATCGGGTTCAATATCCGGCCCGATGAAACGGTCAAGCGTTTGTCTGAAAACGAGCAGGTCGATATTCGCTTCTACCAAGTCATCTATGACGTGGAGAACGATCTCAAGAAGGCCAT
>Ga0302326_10001114_pt1 | contig 69959 bp, 53 predicted proteins | sample Palsa_T0_3_FD_202264 | JGI IMG/M metagenome (GOLD analysis project Ga0302326, IMG submission 202264) | Peat permafrost microbial communities from Stordalen Mire near Abisko, Sweden - Palsa_T0_3 | ecosystem: Environmental > Terrestrial > Soil > Palsa > Peat permafrost | place: Sweden: Abisko... | reverse complement strand
AATAAGAGTGCCCCGAGTAACCCGTGCGACTGCTGGCCTTGATTTCCGCGATCTTTTGCGCCCTGTGCGCCTCTTTCGCCCAAGGTAGTGCCGCGCCGCAGTTTGTTTGGCAGGGCCAGGTGGACGCCATCGCCATCCTGCATCTGCAGGGTAAACATCTGTCGGTGCAAATCCAGCAAGGCAGCCCGGTGGAGCACCAGAAGTTCCACTTCTACGAGGCGCTGCCCGACAGCGGGCAAAAGGCGCGTTTGGAGGTGCTGAAGGGGCGCGGATATGTGCACGTGATCGATCAGCCCAACATTGATAACCACTACACCTTGGCGGTAGGGATCGAGGACCCGCAGCCGGGCAGCGCGTTTTATTCAATCGCGCTGTATTGGGACACGGGGAACAACGCGTACGAGCGGAGCGCGTCGAAAACGGACAAGCTGACGTGGACCGGACGCGTGGAGCATGCCGCCGTTATCGATTGCCAGAAGCAAAGCTGCGTGTCCCGCTCCGAACACGGAACGCCGGTAGCGGATGAGCATTTCAGGTTTTCGAGACCGCTGCCGGACCGCGATACCGAGGTCCGGCTGGAGAGTACGGACGGGCGCGGCGAGATCCGGTTAATCGAGCAGCCGCGCGAGAGCAATCACTACACGGCGCGGGTTGCGATCAACGATCCGTTAGCCGGCGCCACGGACTACTCGTTCACTCTGACGTGGAATCGCGCGAACAACAAAGAATCCGGACCGATTCCCGAGGCGGCTGGCCGCGGATTCCTCTGGACCGGGAGGGTGGACGGCCGCGTGCGAGTGACGATACAAGGCGGCGCGAGTTTTTCCGAGGCGCTGGAGGGTGCGAGGGTGGTCGGAGAGCATGCTGAAATGTTCCGGCCGCTGCCCGCGCGGTCCGATGGAATGCCGGCCATCCGGAAACTGGTGGGACGCGGGCAAGTGGCGATCGTGGAGTCACCATCCGAGAAAAACAATTACCGCTTGGTTTTTGAGATTGATGACCCGGAGCCTGGCGCGGATGATTACGAAATCGAGCTGGACTGGTAATTCTTAGCGGCTGCGGCACGCATCGCGTTTGAACGTCACGCTGGTTCGCGGCCCTCCGTTACTCGCGTCTCCAGACTGGCTAATGCTGACCTGCTCGTACCCGGTGGTCGAGATGGCGGAATGCGCGCCGGTCATTGCCGCCCAGGATTGGAGTTGGCGGCCGCGCATCGATGGCGGCACCAGTTCCAGGAGAACATCGTCCGCTTGCTTCCGATCGGCCGGTAGCTGCAATCGGCAGGCTAGCTGATCGGATCCATAGTCGACGACGAGTTGAAAGCCAGTCATTACGCTGAACGTTTCTCTAGGGATCGGAGGCCCGTATTTTTCGCGCAAGTGATAGGAATCGATCTGGCCGAACAGAGCTGTGGCGGAGCTCTCGAACACAACAGTGACGGCGGTTCGCCGCCCGGGAACATCGGGATCTTGAGGCTCGCTGATGATGACATGCTCGTAATCCGTGCTTCTCAGCGAGGCTCTGCTCATGAAATTGAGCACCCCCCCTAGTTCCTTGCCACGCATGGACATTGGCACCAGTTCTAGCAGGATGTCGTCCACTCGCTTCGCGGTGATGACGCCGGGTTGATCGAGCGAGGGCGCTGCGGGCGGAAGCTCCAATCGCCGGATTTGCCGGTCGGGACCATAATCGACGACTATCTGATAGCCCGGCGCGATGGTGAACGTTTCCCTGTCCAGCGGCGGCCCGTATTTTGCGCGCAGTTGATAGGAATCGATCTGGCCAAATAGAGCCGATGCGAAGGCCAAACAGAAGGCGCCGGAGAAAAGCAGAGTCACCCTTGACGTCATGAGATCAGCATACATCCACGGAAATGCGGCGATGAGGGATGGATAATAGCAGCTTGGCTGTCCGTCAACGAGAAAGCACTGGCCGGCTCGCGTTTCTGGTGGCCGCAGGCATTTTGCTCAGCCGCGTTATTGGGTTGGTACGGCTGCGGGTGTTCTCGCACTATTTTGGGTTGCGGTCCGATTCCGCGGATGCCTTCAATGCAGCGTTCCGCATTCCGAACTTTCTGCAAAACCTTTTCGGCGAGGGCGTGCTTTCGGCGTCGTTTATTCCGGTATATGCGCGCTTGCTGGCCGAGGGCGATGAGGAAGAGGCGGGCAAAGTAGCGGGAGCGGTGGGCGCGACGCTGGCGCTGGCGGTTGCGGTTTTGTGTTTCGCCGGAGTGCTGGCGACACCGTGGCTGATCGACATCATCGCGCCGGGGTTTTCGGGAGCGAAGCGTGAGCTGACGGTGTCCCTGGTCCGGATTCTGTTTCCAGGCGCGGGCCTGCTGGTGTTTTCGGCCTGGTGCCTGGGAATTCTCAATAGCCATCGGAAGCTCTTTCTCTCTTATGCCGCGCCAGTGATGTGGAGCGCGGCCATGATCGCGACGCTCGTGATCTTCGGCGGGCGCAGTACGCTACCTCAGCTGGCGATGGATCTGGCGTGGGGATCGGTGCTGGGCAGCGCGTTGCAGTTCGGAATCCAGTTACCGGTAGTGCTGCGGCTCGCCCGGCATTTGCGAATGCGGTTGGATTTGAATTCCGATCACGTGCGGACCGTGATCCGAAACTTCGCACCGGTGTTTGTGAGCCGCGGCGTGGTGCAAATCAGCGCGTACATCGACGCGTTGCTCGCAAGCTTGCTGCCCACCGGCGCGGTGACGGGCTTGATCAATGCGCAACTCATCTATGTTCTGCCGGTCAGCCTCTTCGGCATGTCGGTTTCGGCGGCCGAGTTGCCGGTGATGTCGAGCGCGATTGGGAGCGAGGAAGAGATTCACACCGCGCTGCGCGGGCGCCTGGATTCCGGATTGCGGCATATCGCGTTCTTCATCGTCCCGTCGGCTGCGGCGTTTCTCGCGTTTGGCGATCTCATCGCGGGCGCGCTACTCCAAACCGGCCGCTTCACGCACACCGATGCGGTATACGTGTGGGGGATTCTGGCGGGATCGTCGGTTGGGTTGCTCGCCTCCACCATGGGGCGATTGTATTCGTCGGCCTACTACGCATTGCGCGACACCCGCACGCCATTGCTATTCGCGGTTTTGCGCGTCGCGCTGACGACGGTTCTCGGCTATATTTGCGCGAAGCCGCTGCCGGTATGGCTCGGGCTCGATCCGCGTTGGGGCGTTGCCGGATTGACCGCTTCGGCCGGTGTTGCCGGGTGGGTGGAGTTTGCCCTGCTACGGCGCGGACTGCACGCGCGACTCGGGACTGGTCCATCGATTTCCGGTTTCATCGCCAAGTTATGGCTCGCGGCGGCGCTGGCGGTGATCGCCGGAAGCGCGGGACGGTTGTTGCCGTTCGCCGCGCACCCGATTTATGGCGCAATTACAACCCTGGGACCGTTTGGCGTTGTTTATCTCTCCATTGGCGCCACATTTGCGCCCGAGGGTCGCGGGTTGGTAGCGCGATTGCTCCCTCGGAAATGATACTAAACAATAGCCTTGCCCGATTGACGTGGGTGCGGAAATGCGATATACCTAACAAAGGGGGCGCAGGTGCAGAGACAGCGCGTTGTTCTCTTGTTAGTTGGCGCATCGGTCCTCTGCGCACAGCCATCCCCGCAGCACGCACTGATAAATCAGTATTGCGTTACCTGCCACAATGAGCGCGCTAAGACCGCCGGATTGATGCTCGACAAGCTCGACATCGACCACGCGGGCGAGCATGCCGAAGTTTGGGAGAAGGTGGTGCGCAAGCTGCGCGGTGGCATGATGCCGCCGCAAGGCATGCCGAGGCCGGATCAGCCGTCCATCGACGGGTTGATTACGTGGCTCGAAACGTCGCTCGATCAGGCGCAGGCGGCGCATCCGGATCCAGGGCGCGCGCCGCTGCATCGGCTGAATCGAACCGAGTATGCCAATGCGATTCGCGACTTGCTCGGCTTAAAGGTCGACGTGACGGCTCTGCTTCCGGCCGACGACGAGAGCAACGGGTTCGACAACATTGCCGAAGTGCTGCGGGTGTCGCCGTCGTTGCTCGAAGCGTATTTGTCGGCATCGCGCGAAGTGAGCAGCCTGGCGGTGGGAGATCCAAAGATCGGGCCGATTAGCGAGAGCATTCAAGTGCCGCCTGATTTGGCGCAGGATGAGCATATCGAAGGGCTGCCGCTGGGAACGCGTGGCGGAATCCTGATTCATCACAATTTTCCCCTGGATGCGGACTACGAGTTCAATGTGTTTCTTCTGCGGAACATCGTCGGATATTTGACTGGGATGGAGTTTCCGCATCAGCTGGAAGTCAGCATCGATGGCGAGCGGGTGTTTCTCGCGCCGGTGGGCGGAGAAGAAGACCTCAAGCTGGTGGACACGAACCTGGCGCTGGCCGGCGACACGTTGGACGCGCGGTTGCGGACCAAGGTGCATGTGAAGGCCGGGCCGCACGACGTCGCGGTGGCGTTCCTGCGGCGCGATTCAGCGGAGTCCGACGAGCCGCTGCAGCCTTTCACGCGCGACCTCGATTTACAGAACATGAACGGCATCCCGCTGATCGATCACGTGCAGATCACCGGGCCGATGAATGCCACGGGACCGGGTGATACGCCCAGCCGGCGGCGCATCTTCGTGTGCACTCCCGCGAGTTCCAAGGATGAAGTTCCGTGCGCGCGGCAGATTTTGTCGACGCTGGCGCGGCGGGCCTATCGAAGGCCGGTTACCGATGCGGACTTGGAGACGCTGCTGAGCTTCTATCAGACCGGCCGGAATCAAGGCGGCAACTTTGAAGCCGGCATTGAGAATTCGCTGCGGCTGATACTGGCGAGCCCGAAATTCCTGTTCCGGTCGGAGCCCGATCCGGCGCGCGTGGCGCCGGGCAGCATCTATCATGTGAGCGACCTGGAACTGGCGTCGCGGCTTTCGTTTTTCCTGTGGAGCAGCATTCCCGACGATGAACTGTTGAACGTGGCGGCGCAGGGCAAGCTGAAAGATCCGGCCACGCTGGATCGTGAAATACGGCGCATGCTGGCCGATCCCAAGGCCGAAGCGCTGGTGAATAATTTCGCCGAGCAGTGGCTGTTTCTGCGCAATGTCCAGAGCGTGGCGCCGGACGAGGCCACGTTCCCGAATTTCGACGACAACCTGCGGCAAAGCTTCCGGCGCGAGACGGAGTTGTTCTTTGGCAGCATCGTGAAGGAAGACCGCGACGTGATGGATCTGCTGACGGCCAACTACACGTTTGTCAACGAGCGATTGGCCAAGCAGTACGGGATACCGAATGTATACGGAAGCCAGTTCCGCAAAGTCACGCTCACGAACGATGCGCGCCGCGGATTGCTCGGGCAGGGAAGCATCTTGAGCGTGACGTCGGTTCCAACGCGGACGTCGCCCGTAATTCGCGGCAAGTGGATCATGGAGAATTTGATGGGTACGCCTCCGCCGGCGCCTCCTCCAAATGTGCCGGCGCTGAAGGATCAGGCGCAAGGCGGCAAGATCCTTTCGGTTCGTCAATTATTGGAGGAGCATCGCAAGAACGCTCCCTGCTCGACGTGCCATGCGGTAATGGACCCGCTGGGGTTCGCGCTCGAAAATTTCAATGCCGTGGGCGAGTATCGAACCAAAGACGCGTCTGGGCCGATTGATTCATCCGGGCAACTGGCGGACGGGACCAAGATCGCGGGCGTGGTAGGGCTGAGGGAGGCGCTGTTGAAGCATCCCGAGTATTTTGTCGGGACGCTGACCGAGAAGATGCTGACGTACGCGCTGGGGCGTCCGCTCGAGTATTATGACATGCCGGTGGTGCGCGGAATCGTGCAGGGCGCGGCTAAGAACGATTACCGCTTCTCGTCGCTGATCGCCGGAATCGTCAAAAGCGAGCCCTTTGAGATGAAGAAGGCGCTGGAAGATAACGGTCCGGCAGTAACCACGGCGGCGGTTCGGCGGTCTGATAAAGAGGCGGATAGTAAAGAGGGTAGATAGATTATGTTCATCACGAAGACGCATCTTCCACGGCGGACGTTTTTACGCGGGCTCGGGGTGACTTTGGCGCTTCCATTGTTGGACGCGATGCTACCCGCACAAACATTGCTCAAGAAAACGGCCGCGGCGGGCTCTCCGCGCATCGGATTTGTGTACGTTCCGCACGGCGCGATCATGGATCGGTGGACGCCGGCGGCTGAGGGCACGGGCTTCGAATTCTCGCCGATACTGAAGCCGCTGGAGCCTTTTCGGGATCGCCTCAATATCGTCAGCGGCTTGGGGAATCGCGCAGCCGACAGCACTGCGGTGCATTCGCTGAGTCCGACAACTTGGTTGAGCGGTGTCAGGCCGAAACCCACGCAAGGCGTGGATGCCTACGCTGGAATCACCGCCGATCAGATTGCAGCGCAGCATATCGGGCAGGATACGCCGCTGCCATCCATTGAGCTCGCCACCGAAGACCACTCGGCGCTGCTGGGCGCATGCGATCGCGACTACGGCTGCATTTACATGAACACCCTGTCGTGGCGCACCCACACCACGCCGATGCCGATGGAGATTAATCCGCGCAAGGCGTTCGAGCGGATGTTCGGGCAGGGCGGGACCGCGGCGGAACGAGCATTGCGGAGCCAGCAAGATCGCAGCATTCTTGATGAAATCACGGCCGAAGCGGGCGCGTTGAAGTTGAAGCTGGGCACGCGGGATCAGGCCACCTTGAGCGATTACCTGGAGAGCGTGCGCGAGATCGAGCGCCGTATCCAGCGAGCGAATTTCGATTCTACGGCATCGCTCGAGCTGCCCATCGAACCCGTCGGCATCCCCTATAACTTCGAAGAGCACATCAACATCATGTACGACATGCTGGTGCTGGCGTATCAGGCCAACATCACGCGCGTGTTCACCTACATGGTGGCGCGCGAAGAAAGCAACAAGACTTATCCGCAGGTGGGCGTGCACGACGGGCATCACGCCACGTCGCACCATCAGAATCTGCCGGAGAAGATCGAGAAGCTGGTGAAGATCCAGAACTATCACGCCACGCTTTTCGCGCGCTTCCTGGGCAAGCTGAAGAGCACCCCGGACGGCGACGGGAATCTGCTGGACAATTCCATCATTCTGTTCGGCAGCAACATGAGCAACAGCAATCTGCACAATCATTTTCCGCTGCCGAATCTGGTGGCGGGCGGGGCGTGCGGAAAGCTGCAGGGTGGCCGTCACCTGCGGTACGACGATCACACACCCATCGCGAACCTGCTGCTCACGATGCTCGAAAAGGGCGGCATGCCGATGGAGAGTATCGGCGACAGCACGGGCGACCTGATCAATATCTAATTCCATGCGCAAGGCTTGTTTGGTGCTGGCGCTCGGCTGCGTATGGGCGTGTGCCGCGTCTCTTCCCGATGCCGTGAAAGACGGGGATCGCGCTGCGGCTATTGAGCTTCTGAAGCAGCACGCCGACGTGAACGCTGCGGAGCCGGATGGCACCACGGCGCTGCATTGGGCGGTGCGGCAAGACGACGGCGAGCTGGTCGATCGGCTGATCAAGGCGGGCGCGAATGTGAAAGCCGCGAATCGTTATGGCGTCACGCCCTTGTATTTAGCATGCGTGAACGGCAGCGCGGCGGTGATCGCGAAATTGCTGGACGCGGGCGCGGATCCGAACGGCGCAACCACCGAGGGCGAGACTCCGCTGATGACCGTGGCTCGTACGGGAAATGTGGACGCGGCCAAGGTTTTGCTGGCACACGGCGCGGACGTAAATGCGAAAGAGCAATGGCGGCAGCAGACGCCGTTGATGTGGGCGGTTGCGGAATCGCATCCCGAGATGGCGCAGGAGTTGATCGCGCATGGCGCGGACGTGAACGGCCGGCAGGTGACTTGGAATTGGGAGCGGCAAATGACCAAGGAGCCGCGCGAAAAATGGATGCCTCTGGGTGGCTTGACGCCGCTGCTGTTCGCCGCGCGGCAAGGTTGTCTCGAATGCGCGCGGATTTTGCTGAAGGCGGGCGCCGAGATCAACGCCGCGGATCCGAACAACATCAGTCCGACGCTGATGGCGGCGATCAACGGACATTATGATGTCGCGGTTTTCTTGCTCGATCAGGGCGCGGATCCGAATGTCGCCGATGAGACCGGGCGAACCGCGCTCTATGCGGCGGCGGACATGCACACCATGCCGGCTTCCAATCGCCCCTCGCCGAGCGAAATCGAGAACAAGCTGACCAGCATGGATCTGATCCAGGCGCTGCTCGCGCACGGAGCGAACGTGAACGCGCAGTTGAAGAAGATACAGCCGTATCGCACCAAGCTCGATCGCGGCGACGATACCATGCTGGGCGCGGGTACCACTCCTTTGCTGCGTGCAGCCAAGGCGGGCGACGCGGAAGTAATCGCGACACTGTTGGCCAAAGGCGCCGATGTGAAAGTCCCCACTAAGTTCGGCATTACGCCAGTGATGGCGGCGGCGGGGCTGGGCACGAAGGAAGAAGACACCACCGGCCGCAGGAAGACGGAGGCGGAAGCCATCGCATCCATCAAGCTGTGTCTGGAAGCGGGTGCGGATGTGAACGGGGTGGACAATCAGGGTCAGACGGCGCTGCATGGCGCGGCGCAAAAAGGCTGGGATCAAGTGGTGCAATTTCTGGTGGAACACGGAGCGAAGCTGGACGTGAAAGATAAAAAAGGCCGCACGCCGCTGGATGCTGCTAATGGTTTGCTGGGCAACGGCGGATTCGATGGCAGCCGCCGCGATGTGCATGAAAGTACGGCTGCTCTGTTGCGCAAATTGATGGCGGTTCCCGAAGCGAAGACCGCCCAGCCGGCGGCAATGCCGTAGCCCCTTCGATACAATAAGCCAAGGGAGATCATTGATGCGGCGATTCGCAACAAAGGATCAAATTCTCGAGGACGCGGGTTATAACTATAACTTCGAACGCGCGCTTTACATCAACCGCCATTCCAAAAAGGCGTTCAGCATAGAGTTCGTGGAGGACAACACCGACGAGCAGATCAAAGCGCGTATTGATGAGCACATCGGCGATGGCTGGAAATTCTACTTCAATTCAGATCCCTCCCCGTCCGTGAAGGGCGAACTGGAGCGCATCCTGGGCTGATGGCGCAGCGGTCTGTCGAAGACTGCTGCGGGCCGAGTATTTTGGACTGTTGCCGGACATGCGTCGGGTGGCGGAAGAACTGGAAGCGGAAGTGAGACATTGCCTCCTTCCAATGTCTCGCGGGCTAGAAAGGTTTGAACAACTAGTCGTTAAGTCTCGTGTCAAGGAGTGCGAGAGCGCGATTGATGCCCTACGCCGAGACCTTCATGAGGGCCGAACCTTCGATCAGGAGAAATCCGATTCGTACACTCTCAAGAGTCTGACTGACCTTGCGGGTGTCCGTGTTCTGTTGTTTCCACGAAATCATGTCGCACAAGCCAACGAGGAACTGCGCGAGAGATTCCCGTCCTGGACACCCGATCCAGTTCGCGGGTACGATGAAGGGCCCCCGCTGGCGGAGACGTATTATGGCTACTGCGACGCCAGCGAAATCATACGGGGCGAGATCCAAATTGTGCCGATGTTGACCGGTCTGTTTTGGGAGGTAGAGCATGCGGCTATCTACAAGCCTTCGCCTCGATTAGTCGATCTTGTGCGGCGGCCAGTTATGCAGGAACGGGTCAACGACGTATTAAAATCGTTGGAGGCGTTCGAAGAGGAGTTCGAGAAGCTTATTCGTCTAGATCGGACCAGCGAGCAATAGAGACAGACCAAAAGTGAGGGCGAGCACTGCAAAACTTGGCTATGCTATGATCGATTGTGCCAACGAGAATTCTGGGCGTGATCCCCGCCCGGTTTGCCTCCTCTCGTTTTCCCGGTAAATCCCTCGCTATCATTGCCGGCAAGCCCATGCTCCAGCACGTTTACGAGCGGGCGAGCCAGGCGCGGTATCTGTCCAAGCTGATTATCGCCACCGACGACGATCGCATTTACAAAGCTGCGCGGTCCTTTGGCGCGGCGGCGCTGATGACGCGCTCCGATCATCTGTCCGGTACCGACCGGGTAGCCGAAGCAGCCTCCAGCGATCCTGCAGCGGCGATCGTCAACATCCAGGGCGACGAGCCGCTGATTGATCCCACGGCCATCGACGCCGCGGCATTGGCGCTGCTGGACGATCCCGATGTTCCCATGGCCACGCTCAAGAAGGTGATCGAAGACCGCCGAGAGATCGAAGATCCGAACGTCGTGAAGGTGGTGACTAATCTCGCTGGCGACGCGATCTATTTTTCCCGATGCGCGATTCCGTTTACGCGCGATGGGGGCCGCGGGGTTTACTACAAGCACTTGGGGTTGTATGTTTACCGGCGCGAATTCCTGCTCGCCTACTCGAATCTTCCAGTGGGTCCCCTCGAGCGCAGGGAGCGGCTGGAGCAATTGCGGGCGCTGGAGAACGGGCATCGCGTTCGCGTGGTGGAAACCGAGTGCGAGTCCCTGGGGGTCGACACGCCCGAAGATTTGGAGAGGGTGGCGGCGCTGTTTGAGCCGTCATTGAGAATGCCCTAAATGCACGGAGGGGAAGGTCCATGGCCAAATACATCTTCGTAACGGGCGGCGTGGTTTCATCGCTCGGAAAAGGCATTGCGGCGGCGTCCATTGGCTGTTTGCTCGAAAGCCGCGGGTTGCGGGTGTCGCTGCAGAAGTTCGATCCGTACCTCAACGTCGACCCGGGCACCATGAGCCCGTTTCAGCACGGCGAAGTTTTTGTCACCGACGATGGCGCCGAGACCGATCTCGATCTGGGCCACTATGAGCGGTTCACGCACGCCAAGCTGACGCAGAGCAATAATCTGACTTCCGGCAGGATTTACGAGCAGATCATCCATCGCGAGCGGCGCGGCGATTATCTCGGAAAAACGGTGCAAGTGATTCCGCACGTCACCAACGAAATCAAAGCGGCGGCGCGGAAAGTGGCGGCCGACGTGGACGTGGTGATTGTTGAGATCGGCGGCACGGTGGGCGACATCGAATCGCTGCCGTTTCTGGAAGCGATCCGGCAATTGCGGCATGAGATGGGCCGCGACAATACGGCCTTCGTGCATGTGACGTTGGTTCCCTGGATCGCGGCGGCGCAGGAGCTGAAGACCAAGCCCACGCAACACAGCGTGAAGGAGCTGCGGGCGCTCGGTATCCAGCCGGACGTGCTGTTGTGCCGGAGCGAGCGCGACCTGCCGCACGACATGAAGGAAAAAATCGCGCTGTTCTGCGACGTGGACGTGGAAGCGGTGATCACGGCCAGCGATGTGAACTCGGTGTATGAGGTGCCGCTGGTGTTCGCCGAGCAGGGCGTGGACGAAATCATCCTGCGGCTGCTGCGCATGGATGCCAAACAACGCGATCTCAGCCGCTGGACCGGAATGCTGGAGCGCATGCAGAATCCCGAGGATCAGGTGGATATCGCGCTCATCGGCAAGTACGTCGAGTATGAGGATTCCTACAAGAGCCTGAAGGAAGCTTTGCTGCATGGAGCGCTGGCGCACCGGCTGAAGGTGAACATCCATTGGATCGAATCCGACAACATGAGCTGGCCGGATTGCGCGCGCGAGTTGGAGCAATACGATGGAATCCTGGTGCCGGGCGGTTTCGGGAAGCGCGGCGTGGAGGGCATGATCGCGGCCATCCGCTATGCGCGCGAAAGTAAAGTGCCGTATTTTGGAATCTGTCTCGGAATGCAAACCATGGTAATCGAGTTTGCGCGCAACGTCTGCGGACTGGAGCACGCCAATTCCACGGAGTTCGATCCAGCGGCGCCGGACCGCGTGATTTACAAATTGCGCGAGTTGAAGGGCGTGGACGAACTCGGCGGCACCATGCGCTTGGGCGCTTATCCGTGCCTGCTGGCGGAAGGCAGCTTCGCGCGCCAGGCCTATGGCGAGCCCGAGATCAGCGAGCGTCATCGCCACCGTTACGAATTCAATCGCGAGTACGAGCAGGTTTTGACGTCCGGCGGACTGCGCATCGCCGGGCAGACGCCGGATTCGGTGTATGTCGAGATTTGCGAGATTCCCGATCATCCCTGGTTTCTTGGCTGCCAGTTTCATCCCGAGTTCAAATCCAAGCCGCTGGAGCCGCACCCGTTGTTCTCCGCCTTCATCGGCGCGGCGCACAAGAATCGCAAGAGCCGCCCGAAGTCCGCTCAACGCGCCCGGTCCGAGCAATACACACACGCCGATTGAGTAACGTCCTTTCCATCGGAAGCGGTCAGCCGCTGGCTCTGGGCCGCGGACAACCGCTGGTTTTGATCGCCGGTCCCTGCGTGATTGAAAGCGAGGAACACGTCCGCTTTCTCGCGGGTGAGATTCGCAAGATCGCTGGCCCGTTCATCTTCAAAGCGTCGTTCGATAAGGCCAATCGCAGTAGTTTGTCGTCCTATCGCGGGCCAGGAGCAGTGGAGGGCCTTCGCATCCTGGCCGATCTCAGGCGCGATGGCTACACCGTTCTTACGGACATTCATCAGCCTTCGCAAGCCGAGATGGCAGCTGAAGCGGTTGACATCCTCCAGATCCCGGCTTTTCTGTGCCGCCAAACCGATCTGCTGGTGGCCGCGGGGCGCACCGGCCGTGCGGTGAACATCAAGAAGGGCCAGTTTGTTTCGCCTTACGATATTCGCCACGCCGCGGATAAGGTCGCCTCCACCGGGAACAATAATATTCTGCTTACCGAGCGCGGCTCCTCATTCGGCTATAACAACCTGGTGGTGGACATGCGAGGACTCGATATCATGCGCGGCTTTGGATGGCCGGTGATCTTCGACGCCACGCACAGCGTGCAGATTCCCGGCGGTCTGGGCCACGCTTCCGGCGGGGAGCCGCGGTTCATTCCAACGCTGGCCCGCGCGGCTGTCGCGGCGGGCGTCGACGGCGTCTTTGTGGAAGTCCACGAAGATCCTGAGCGAGCCTTGTCGGATGGCCCGAATGCGCTGCGGCTCGACCGGCTTGCCGAGCTCTGGGCCACGCTCGGGGCCATCCACAATTTGATCGCCTAGCTCCGCAACTTCTGTGTTATGTTTGTGTAAAGTTTTAGAGGCAACAATCGCGACGCTAGTCGCGGGACAGCGGGACGATTGAAAATCTTACTCGGCAGAGACTTACTAAGGCAATCCTATTTCGTTCGGCTCGGCGTGCTGGCTCTGGTTGTATCCGCTTGCGCGATCGCGCAAGTGAGCGTGTTGAACGTCGACTACGATCAGCAGCAAACCGGCGCTAATTTGCAAGAGACGGCACTCCAGCCGGGCATCGACTGGAGCAACTTCGGCAAAGTCGGCACCTTCTCAGTTGACGGACAGGTTTACGCTCAGCCTCTGTATGTGCCAGGCGTCACGATCGCCGGCAAAAAGTACAACGTTGTGTATGTGGCCACCATGCACAATAGCGTTTATGCCTTCAACGCGGACGCGCCACAGACAGCGACGCCTTTGTGGCAAGTAAATTTCGGCCCGATTGTGCCAAACGGCGTCTATAACTTCAGTGATATTGTTCCGGAAATTGGAATTCTCGGGACTCCCGCGATTGATGCCGTGAATCAGGTGCTTTACGTCGTCTCCAACACTCTTCCGTCCGATACTACCTCTGTCCCTATCTATCAATTGCACGCGTTATCGTTGACCAACGGCCGTGAAGTTCTGCGTCAAGTGATGGCGACTGGCCGTGAACGGGTCTCGGCGCCGGTGCTAGTTTCTGGAACCGTGAAGGGTGATGGAGCGGGCAGCGACTCTGGATCGGTGGCCTTCGATGCTTTCATGCAACTGCAACGGCCCGGCCTGATGCTTTCGAACGGGAACCTGTACGTCAGCTTTGGTTCGCACGCCGATATTGGCAACTATCATGGATGGTTAATGATTTACGATGCCGCTACGCTTCGATTGAAGGCCATTTTCAACACCTCTCCGAATGGCCGGCAGTCGGCGATTTGGCAATCCGGCCGGGGGCCGAGTTTCGATAACAATGGCGATGTTTATGTTTCGACCGGGAACGGCGATTTTGACGGCGTCGTCAATTTCGGCGAATCGGTATTACATCTTTCGGGAAGCGATCTCACGCTGAAGGATTGGTATGCCCCTGACAATTGGAGCGATCTGAACGACACGGATTCGGACTTGGGTTCAGCAGGCGTAATCTTTTTGCCCAGCACGAATTCATTGCTGGTAGGTGGAAAGGGCGGAATGCTGCACCTGATCAACGCGGGCAACATGGGACATCTTGCACCCTACAACGGCAGCACGATCCAGAGCGTGCAGGTGACTGACTGGGGGATTTTCACCATGGCGCTGTGGTCCCAGACCAATCCCATCGTGTATGTGTACGATCCCGAGGGCATACTGAAGGCGTTCGAAATCGTGAACAACCAGATCAATGCCACCATTCTTTCGCAATTTACTCCCGCGATCGCCGGGACCTACGGCGGCCTGTCCCTCTCGGCGAACGGCGCGCAAGATGGCATCGCATGGCTCACCACCGGAAATCCAAATGTGGGGAGCGTGCCCGGCACGCTGCATGCCTTGGATGCCACGGATTTGTCCAACGAGTTATGGAACAGCGATAACGCCGCCGGCGACCGCGATACTTTAGGCCGGCTGGCGAAATTTGCGCCGCCAACAGTAGCCAATGGCCGCGTCTATGTGCCGACATTTTCAAACACCGTGGAAGTTTACGGCATTCTCGGCAGCACGGCCCCGGGTGCGGGATTTGTCAGCGCGGTGGCCAATGGCGCCAGTCTCCTGGAAGGCCCGGTAGCTCCTGGAGAGGTGGTGACCATTTTTGGGGCCAACATGGGCCCCGTGGAAACTATCGCGGTCGCGGAGGGCCAGCCCGTACCCACCACAACCGGGGGTACCAGTGTTCTGTTCGATGGCACGCCCGCGCCAGTGATTTCCGCTTCCTCCGATCAAATCAGCGCCGTGGTTCCGTTCGAGGTGGCAGGACCAACCACCAAGATGCAAGTTCTCTATCACGGAAACGCGGTTGGATCCGTTACTCTACCGGTGGAAGCGGCGTCGCCCGCGATATTCACGGTAAAAGGCACCGGGGGCGGCCAGGCGACAATCCTGAACCAGGACGGGACCGCGAACTCGAGTACCAACGAAGCGGCGCTCGGATCGGTAATATCTATTTTTGCCACGGGCGGGGGAGCGACCACTCCTGCCAGCCTGGACGGGACCATTACGACGGTTATGCCGTATCCGTCGCTGGTCCTTCCAGTATCCGTCACCATCGACAGTGTGCCCGCGACGATTCAGTATGCGGGACCCGCGCCGGGACAGGTTGCCGGCATGCTGGAAATTGACGTGTTGATCGCCGAGGATACGCCTGTCTCGGACCTTGATGAGATCGTCCTGACCGTTGGAAATTTCTCCAGCCCGCTCCAGGTGTTCGTGGCTGTGAAGCAGTGAACCGATGAGGGAACAGCCAAGCTTTCGCCCATTTGTCCCGCCCAACATGCAAATGCGTGAGTTCACGCTGCGCGCGCTCTTGCTGGGACTCGTGATGACGGTAATTCTGGGCGCAGCCAATGCTTATCTTGGCTTGCGCGCGGGTATCACGATTGCGGCCACGTACCCCGCAGCGGTGATCGGGATGGCGGTGCTGCGCACGGTAAATGGGTCCATCTTAGAAGAAAACATCGCGCGAACGGCGGGATCCATCGGGGAATCCGTGGCGGCGGGCGCCATTTTTACGCTGCCTGCGTTCCTCATCTCAGGCGCGTGGGCTTCCTTCAATCCCAAGGACGCCTATTGGAAATCCACCGCGCTGATGGTGGTGGGTAGCATCATCGGCGTGTTGTTTGTTTCGCTGGTGCGGCGCGTGATGGTGGAGGATCCGGACCTGCCGTTCCCGGAATCGGTGGCGGCATCGGAAATTCACAAGGCCGGACGCCGCGGCGCCGAAGCTGCGAAGTTTTTGTTTTACAACCTGGGCCTGGGAGCTCTCATTCAGTTCCTGGCCGAGATCCAGCTCTTTGCCAACGACAAGGACTTTATTATTCGCGTCGGCCAGCTCGGAAAGAGCGTGGTTCGATTGGGATCGACGCGCCAAACCTTGACTGCCGGCGGCGTCACGCTGGCGTCGGGACCCACCGTGAGTCCGGCCTACATTGGCGTCGGCTACATCATCGGACCGGAGCTAGCGTCCTTGAATTTCGCCGGCGGCGTGCTGGCGTGGGGATTCCTGGTGCCGCTCTTGATATTTTTCCTGGGGCCCCGGCTGCAGGAGTTCCTGCCGGCCGGTTCCAACGACGGATCGTGGATCGGATTGATCAATGGCGTGTGGCGCTACATTGTGCGGCCCATTGCGGTGGGCGGCATGATGACGGGCGCAGCGTATACCTTGTTCCGGATGCGGAAAGGTCTTTTTGATGGATTGCGGCGCGCGGTGGCGGATCTCGGCGCAGCGAAGGAGCCGCAGGAAACCAGCCGCACCGAGCAGTACATGAGCTCCAAGGTGGTCTTTGGCCTGATCGCGGTAATGTTCGGCTTCATGATCGCGCTCTATATTTACTTGTCGCATCAGGTGCTGGGCGGCGTGGTGGCAGCCATCGTGATGCTGATCATCGCGTTCTTCTTTGCAGCCGTGTCCGGCTATCTGGTGGGAACCATCGGTTCCACCAATAACCCGATTTCCGGATTGACGCTGACCACCCTGATCATCGCGGCGCTGCTCATGGTGTCGTTGGGCGTGTCGGGAGTGGGCGGCGTGGCCGTGGTGTTAGGCGTCGCGGCGGTGGGCTGTGTCTCCTCGGCGGTGGCCGGAGAACTGCTTCAGGATTTCAAAGTAGGTTACATTTTGGGCGGCACGCCGCGTAAGATTCAAATGGCCGAGCTGATTGCCGTGGTGGTGGCGAGCCTCGCCATGTATTGGCCGCTGTACATCCTTCAGGCAGCTAACATCAAGAGCGGTGGCATCGGATTTGGCGATCCCAAGCTCTCGGCGCCGCAAGCCGGATTGATGGCCACTCTCGCGCAGGGAATCGTCGGCGGTGACATGCCGTGGCCGTTAGTTGTGGTGGGAGTGCTGTTCGGCGTGGTGATGATCATGGCGCGCGTGCGGAGCCCGATGCTGGTGGCGGTGGGCATGTATTTGCCGATTAACACCACCTTCGCGATTTTCCTGGGCGGCGTTTTCCGCTGGATCACCGACACGAGCCGGAAGCGCGCCGGATTCAACGAGGGGCAGCAGGCGCGCGTCGAAAATGTGGGTGTTTTGATCGCATCCGGCCTGATTGCGGGTGAGGCCCTCATGGGCCTGGTGATAGCCACGTTCCGTTTTATGGAATGGCCATTGCCCAAGATCTTCGCCGAACCTTCGTATCTGATCGGTTGCCTGGTGATCGTGGGGTTGGCGGTCCTGCTGGTGCGTTTGCCGCTCTCCAAGGCCGGCAGTCCGGATGAGCCCGCGCCGCCCGTGGCCATGATGTAGGTCGTCCAGGTGTGGGGGTAGCTTCGCCCAGGCATGGATGTATGGCCGAACCCGCCGCAACCCCGACGCCGCATGCTTCGTCAGAAGCAGTAAGGGAAGAAGGACCGGCCACCGGTGTAACCGAGCGTTCAATGCGCCTCCGGTGGCCGTTACCTGCGACCCACTCGCGCAATCCTTTACCATTAAATCGTTGCCCCGCATTAGTTCATCCGCTGAATCCGTCAAGACGAAATGGCCGCAACTCTACCTGGGCGTCGCCTTCACCACGCTTGCAACGTTGATTCTGGAGCTTTCGCTCACGCGGATTTTCTCGGTGGTTTTTTATTACCACTTTGCGTTTCTCGCCATCTCCATCGCCCTGTTCGGATTGGGCGCGGGCGGCCTCTTTTCCTATGTTGTGGCCGATCGGGGCGGGAACATCTTCTACCAACTGGGAGTCCTGGCGGTGCTGAACAGCCTGGCCGTGCTGGCGTCGCTCGCCTTTATTCTGACCCGCAGCGGAGAGCTCGGCAATCTTACCCTGGCGGGAGTTTATTTTGCCAGCGCGCTTCCGTTCTTCTTCTCGGGCGCGGTGGTTTCCATCGCCGTGGGGGAAGCCATCCAGCGGGTGGATCGCGTGTATTTCTTCGATCTGTTCGGCGCGGCCGGCGGCTGCCTGCTGCTGGTTCCGTTCCTGGATTATTTCGGCGGGCCCAACACGGTAATTGCGGTTTCGGTTTTGTTCGCCGTATCGGCGGCCATCTGGTACAACCTGGCGGGTACTATGCGCGGGCGAGCGGGCGCTGTTACGCTGGCGCTCGGGTTCGTTGCGCTGATGGCCTTCAACGGCACCAGCCACTTGCTCGATGTCCGATACGCCAAGGGCCATCGCATTGCTCCGGAAGCCTTCGTGCGCTGGAACCCGATCTCCCGCGTTGCGCTCGTCAATCCGAAGGGCACGCATGATCCGGAAATCGTGATCGACGCCGACGCCTCCACCGGAATTCCCGAGTTCGATCTGGATCATTTAACCGCGCCCGAGCGCGCCACTCTGCTGCACGAAGGCCCAGGATTTCCGTACATGCTGCGGCCCGGAGCAAAGACGCTGGTGATCGGTGCGGGCGGAGGTTGGGACGTAGCGCGTGCGATCACCGGTGGAAGCAAGGATGTCACCGCTGTTGAAATCAACCCGATCATCGCGCGCACCATCATGCAGCAGCGTTTTCCAGACTTGAGCCACCGCTTGTATTTTCGGCCCGAAGTGCACCTGTTCGTCGAGGATGGCCGGAGCTTTGTGCGGCGCAGTCCCGAGAAATATCAAGTGCTGCAAGCCACTCTGGTGGACACCTGGGCCTCGACGGCCGCGGGTGCGTTCGCGCTTTCGGAAAACAACCTCTACACTACGGACGCCTTTCGCGACTATTTAAATCATCTGACCTCCGACGGATTGATGGTGTTCACTCGCTGGGGTTTCGAGCCTCCGCGGGAGTCCTTGCGATTGCTTTCCCTCGCCATTGCGGCACTCGGAGAGCTGGGTGATCACCAAGCTTGGAGGCACGTGGTGGTGCTGCGGGATCGCGCGCAGAATGTGGATGCTTTCGGAGCCCTGGATACCGTGATCGTTTTCCGCAATCCACTGACGGATGCGGATGTCGCCGGCGTGAAGACTGCGTTGAGCCAGACCAAGCTGAACGCGCTCTATTTGCCGGGCGACGTGGTATCGCAAGAGCACCCGGCCAACGAGTTCGGCAAACTCCTGACGAGCCCGGATCCAGCCGTGTTTTGGCGAAATTATCGTTACAATGTCGCGCCCGTGGATGACGACCGGCCGTTCTTCTTTTACACCGTTCAGCCCCGCGATATATTGCAATTCCTGGAAAAGGGCGGACCATCGGCCGACTACAAAATCAATCGGGCCGTTCCGTTATTGTTTGAGGTGCTCGGGATCAGCGTGCTTGCCATCGCCTTGGTGCTGGCGTTTCCACCGTTGCTGCTGGGAGCCCGGCTTCCGGCGGAACCCGGCGTTCGCGTATTTCTGCTGTATTTCGCCTGCATTGGGGCCGGCTACATTTTGATCCAGGTGGCTTTGATTCAAAAATTCATTCTCTTTCTGGGCCATCCCACATATGCACTGACGGTGATTATTTTTTCGATGCTGATTTCGAGCGGGCTGGGCAGTTATTTCAGCCGGCGCGTAATGCGCAAGCTGGAAGTGCAGTTCGTGCTAATCGGGATCTGCGCTGCTGTAACCGTGTTGGCATTTGTCGCGTCTCCAATCAGCGAGTTTGGCGCCGGATGGCCGCTTCCATGGAAAGGGCTCGTAACTATTTGCCTGATCGCCCCGGCCGGTTTCTTGATGGGCATTCCATTTCCAGCCGGTCTCACGCGTTTAGAGCGGCGCTATCCGCACGCCGTTCGATGGGCCTGGGCCTTGAACGCGGCGGCCAGCGTCTTGGGATCGGTCGCGGCAATTTGTCTCGCCATCTATATCGGTCTGCGCGCGACCGTGCTGATGGGCGCTCTGCTGTACGTGGGCGCGCTGGCAGTGGTGTCGCTGCGAACCAGGGCGGTTCCAGTCGTCGCGGAAGTTGCGGCTGAAGTAACATGATCGGCAATATTGGCAGCTATTGTGGTGCACGCACTCATGCGTGCCGTGTCGAGACTCTTCTCGACACTTTCTTGCTCGGTTCTAAAAGCGTCGGCACGAGTGCCAACGCGGCACGCGTGAGTGCGTGCGCCACATCGAATAGTAATGTTATTTGCCAAAAGGCGTTCTTATGAAAATTCCAGTTCTACCGGCGTTTCTCCTGCTCAGTTGGCCGCTCCTCGCGGCTCCCTCACTGGAACCGCCCAAGCTGCGTCTCGACGGCTCGGTTCAGCCGCTGCGCTACGCCGTTGATTTGACCATCGTGCCGGACCGGGACACCTTCCGCGGCAGCGTCGATATCGATGTCGATCTTCGGACGCCGTCGGCGATCGTTTGGATGAACGCAACCGGTCTCACGATTGAAGAAGCGAGTTTTCGCGCCGAGGGCGCCCCCGCGCTGCCCGCGAAAGCCGTACCGGGCGGCGATCAGTTCGCCGGTTTCTCGTTCGATCGCGAGGTTTCCGGTAAGGGCGTTCTGCACGTCGTCTATCAGGGCAAGATCAGCCGTAACAGCAGCGCCGGAGTTTTTCAGTTGAAGGAAGACCGCGAATGGTACGTCTACAGCCAGTTCGAACCCACCGACGCGCGCCGCGCCTTTCCGTGTTTCGATGAGCCTGGTTTCAAAGTGCCGTGGCAAATGACGCTGCACGTGCCGAAAGACGACATGGCGGTGTCGAACACGCCGCTCGAATCGGAATCGAACGAGCCCAATGGCATGAAGAAGGTGCAATTCAAGGCAACGCCCCCGCTGCCGAGCTATCTGGTGGCATTCGCGGTTGGACGCTTCGACGCGGTGGATGCGGGCCGGGTTGGCGCGACGCCTGTGCGGGTGATCGTTCCCCGCGGCAAGAGCGCGGAGGCGGCCTACGCCGTCACTGCGATTCCTCAATTGCTGAAATTGCTGGAAGACTACTTTGGCATTCCGTTTCCCTACGAGAAGCTGGATTCGGTGGTCATGCCGGTGAGCGACTTCGCCATGGAGAACGCGGGCATGATTACCTACGCCGAAAGTACTCTGCTGGCCGACCCGGAGCGTGAAACGATCAATCACAAGCGCGAGTTAACCGGCACGTGCGCGCACGAGATGGCGCATCAATGGTTCGGCGACCTGGTTACCACGGCGTGGTGGAATGACACCTGGCTGAACGAAGCCTTTGCCACATGGATGGAACGCAAGATACCAGGCGAGTGGAAGCCGGAATGGCACCTGGATATAGCGGCGGTGAATGCGCGGGTGGGCGCCATGCGCCAGGATGAGCTGGCTTCGGCGCGCGCCATCCGGCAGCCCATCGAGAGCAACGACGACATCGCGAATGCGTTCGACGATATCACCTACGAGAAGGGCGCCGCGGTGATCGAAATGTTCGAGCGCTGGATCGGCCCGGAGAAATTTCGCTCCGGAGTGCAGCTCTATCTCAAGCAACATGCCTGGGGGAACGCCACCGCTTCCGACTTCGAAGCGGCCATCAGCAGCGTGGCCGGCCAAGAGGTTGCTCCGGTGTTTAGCAGCTTCCTGGATCAACCGGGCGTGCCGGAAGTTTCGGTTGCGTTGAAATGTTCGGCCAAGCCGTCTTTGGAGCTGGCGCAAAAACGTTCGCTGCCTATCGGATCGCGGGCCAAGCCGCAGACCTGGCAGATTCCGGTCTGCGTCGCTTATGAAGCGGGCGGCGTGGTGCATCATCAGTGCTCGGTTTTGGCCGAAGCGAAGGCCGATATGGAGCTGGCTGAGGCCCAGAACTGTCCGGCATGGCTTCTGCCCAACGATGGGGAAGCCGGCTACTATCAAGTCGCATATCAAGGCGATCTCCTCAAGCAAGTGCTGGCGGACAATGCCTCGCACTTGAGCGTGGCCGAACGCGTCGGCGTGCTGGGCGACGTGGATTTGCTGGTAGGCGCCGGCGAAACACCGGCCGGAGTCGCGCTGGCGCTGGTACCGGAGTTCAGCAAAGATCCCGCGCCGCAAGTGGTGCAGGCCGCTGCAAATATCGCCGGTCTGTTGAAGACGGAAAGCGTGCCCGCCGACCTGCGAGAGAAAGGCGCGCGCTTCATCCTGCAGGAATTTGGCGAACGGGCTAGAGCGCTCGGCTGGGTGGCTAAGCCCGGCGACAGCGATGACACGCGCTTGCTTCGCCAGAAACTGGTTCCGTTCGTGGCGAGCGTCGGAGAGCAGAAAGATCTAATCAAGGAAGCCGAAAAGCTGGCGCGTGGCTGGCTGAACAAAAAGCAAACCATCAGCCCTGAGATGTTGGGCCCGTTGCTGGAAGTGGCTGCTCAGTTCGGCGATCGCGACTTGTTCAATTTGCTTCGAACCGCGGCCGTCCAGGAGCGCGATCATACTTTGCGCGAGCTTTTGCTGGAAGCGCTGGGCTCGTTCCGCGATCCCCAGCTGGCGGCAGCGTCGCTGGATCTGCTGCTTTCCAACGATTTCGATTTACGCGAATCGTTCTACCCGCTGCTGTTCGGTCCTTTGTCTTATGCCGAGACTCGCGACGTTCCGTTCACGTTCGTAAAGCAGCATTTGGATTCGCTGTTGAAGCGGCTCCCGCGCGAAGTCGGCGAGGACTACGCCGCCTCGCTGCCTACCGTCGGCGCGAACTTTTGCGATGTGAAGCGTCGCGCGGAGTTGGATTCATTCTTTCGCGATCGCGTGAAGGGCTACACCGGCGGCCCTCGCGCGCTGGCGCAGACGCTGGAGGGGATCGATCTTTGTATCTCCGCGCGGCAGGCGCTGGCGCCCGAGCTAACGGCCTTCCTCAATAAATACTGAGAACCGCTTGCTCACGCGCGCGGCTCAGCCACAGAACCGCGACCGTTGGGGAGCGGCCCCTCTCACGCCAGCGCGATCGGACGAATCGGCGACCCCGTGCCACCGCGAATTTTGAGCGGCGCAGCCACGAACACGAATTCGTAGATCCGGTTGCGCGCGAGCTCTTCCAGATACAGGGCCTCGATAATATGGATGCCGCTCTCCACCAGCAGATGCACGTGGACCGGCATGCTCGCGGCCGGCACCTTCTCAAATGCAATGGTATCGGAACCCGCCGCGAACACTTTGCGCTCGCTCAACCAGCGCGCGGCTTCCAACTCGGGACCGGGGCCGGTCACTGCGTGTCCACCTTGGCGGCCGGTGACATAGCGAGAGGCTTCGGGAAAAAAACGCGCCCAGCCGGTGCGAAGCAGAACGACGTCGCCTGGCTCGACGGAAGTGTTTGCTGTCTTCAGCGCCCTATCGAGATGCTCAGGGGTGATCGCAAAATCGGGCGGCAGCGAGCCCATATTCATCTCACTGGCCACATCCAGCAGTACGCCGCGCCGGAGAATAGGCGCCACGGTGTCGACACTGAGCTCGCTGAATCCGCCGTGATCGCTTTGCACCGCCGACGCTTGAATTCCGCCGTGCAGTTTACCATCGCAGGAGAAGTGGCAGAGCGCGTCGATGTGGGTGCCAACATGCCCGCCGAACGCGATGGCCTCCGCCGAGGAGCTGACCTTGCCCTCGAGCAGCATGTCGCCGTGTTTGCGCGTGAGCCCGAACAGGTAGGGCGGATGCGTCGGAAAATGCGGCATGCCGACGAAGTAGGGCTGGGCCAAATCGTAAATCGTGCGTTGCCGGATGGCTTCAAGCAGTTCATTCACCGTCGGCGGCCCTCGGCCTGCTTCCTGGTGGCGTGCCGCATGCGTGCCTTGCCTGGGGTTACCACGGCATCTTTCGAGGCCCAACGGCCCAAGCTATAAATCCGCTGATAACCCGCCGAAAGGTTTGTGATCGTAATTGTTACGGTGCCGCTCGCGTCGATGGAATATGCTTCTTCGATCTCCTGCGATTGCGCCGATGCCGAATGCCGCACTTGCGCACTGTCGGCATCCTGCAAAGCCGGATCGAAAGGAAATTGAATGTCATCCCACACAGTCACGTCGCCGCGCGGCTGGTTTTCATCGTCCAGATGGCTGCATTCCAGATAGCGAAAGTGGCCCAGGTTGTGTACCGGTCTGTAACTCCGCCGGATTTCGAGCGCCCCTTCGCCGGGGCCTGGCAGAACGGCGCCCTTTTGGAACAGCGCATCGAAAATAATGCGTTGGCCCGCATCTCCTTCGCGCCACACGCCGAAATGGCGCGTGAATTTTTCGCGCAAAACGTACCCGGCTTGCGCATCGGCTTGAATGGCAAGGCCGAGCGCCGTGGCGGATCGCGCGTGCACCGAGCGCTGGACGCGTTTGCCGAATTGCTCACGCAGAACGCGGCTGACAATGGGCAGTTCGCTGCCTCCCCCGGTTACGTACAGCGCGCTGATCCCGGCTCCTCCAGCGGCTTCGTGCGCGTCGAGCAGATCCTCTACCACATGCAAGGTCTCGTCCACCAGCGGCCGGCAGCGTTCGTAATAATCGGCGACTGGAACCGTGACCGTGCTCCAGCCCTCGCGCACGTTGGCCAGATCGATCACGATGCGCCGGGTGTTCGGATTCAGCGCTTCCTTGCGGAGACGGCACTCTTCGAGCAGACGAAAATGCTCGCTCTGCGAGAGCGAGTTGCGCTCGTCGTTGGAGGTGGCCATTTCGGCCAGGATTTCATCGAAGTCGTCTCCACCCAAAGTCGAGATGCTCTCGGTCGCCAGCGGCCGGTGAGTTTTCTCGCCGACCTCAACCAGCGATGCGTCGAACGTTCCGCCGCCCAGGTCGTACACCAGAATCACGCCATTCGTCTTGTTCTTGTGGCCAAACTCGATGCTCGCGGCCGAGGGCTCGTTTAACAGGCCAATCACGTCGCATCCGGCGGACCGAAAAGCGTCCACGGTGAGAAAGCGCTGGTTGCTGTTGGCATTCGCGGGCACGCCCAGCATCACTTCGAGCTTCTCCTGTGGCAGCAACGCTCGCAGCGCCGCCGCCATTTCGCGCAGCACCTGAACCAAGGGAACGCGCTGATCGGCTAACTCCAGAATGGTGTTAGGGCCGGCGTCTTCGAGAACGCGCTTGATTGAACGGATGATGGTCCAGTCGGGATCGTGCTGGCACGCCCAGGCCTGCCATCCATACAGGCGCTCGCTGCCACGCACGGCCACCAGCGACGGAAACCAATCGACCTGCGCGCCATCCGGGTTTTCAAACGAAAGCAGCGGATAATTTCCGCGATCCACCGCAGCCACTACCGTGCGGGTGGTGCCAAAATCAATCCCCAGTCTAACGGGTTGTCCAGATTTCAATGCCGTAGTTCTTCGTCCTTCCATCGCGATTGTAACTCACCTGGAGATGAACGCCATGTCGCACACTACCGTGTGTGGCACACTGAAGGCTTGTCATTCGAAAACTTCTACGGGAACGCCAAGGTCGCCGGGACTCTTTTCGCGATGACGCAGCAGGAGCGAATCCCGCAGACCATTTTGCTGGATGGTCCGGAGGGCGTGGGAAAAGCCACGCTCGCGCGTCGCTTTGCGGCGGCGCTGCTGGGCGGAGCGGAGAAGATCGAACGGGACGACCTGAGTTTGGAGGCCAACGCGGAAGCGGTCGCGGAGCGCGAAAAATGGCCCGCCGACAAGCGCAACGAAGATCCCCTGCTATTTGCGAGTCATCCGGACTTCTTGACTTTTCCGCCCGACGGGCCGCTCCGTCAGATCAGCATCGAACAGATGCGGCTACTCAAGGAACGCGCGCAGTATAAGCCGCTCGATGGCACACGGCGCGTTTTCCTGATCGACCACATCGATCGCGCCAACGAGCAGGCAGCCAACTCGCTACTCAAGATTCTAGAAGAGCCGCCGGAGCATCTGATCCTGCTGCTGGCCGCCGAGAATCCCTACGACCTGCTCCCGACCATCCGCTCGCGCGCTGTCTCATTCCATCTGGCGCCGCTCGCGAACGCCGAGATGAAAGCCTTCGCCGCCGCCCGTGGCTTAACGGACGTGGAACGCAGGATCGCGCTTGCCGCCGGCAGCCCTGGGTTGGCAGTTTCGATGGATCTCGAGGTCTACGACGAGCGCCGCACGGCCATGCTGAAGCTGCTCGAAGCCGCCGCCGGTCTTGCTCCGTTCGCTGAATGGGCGAAGTACGCCGAAGCCATGGCGCCACGCAAGCTCGAAAAATTGGATGCGCTCTTGAAGATTCTTTACGTTTTGCTGGAGGATGTGCTGCTTCTGGCCGAGGGTCCCGGTCAAGTCCGGAATATCGAGATCCGCAATGCCGATATTCGCCGCGACTTAGAGGCGATCGCGGGCCGCGTTTCGTTCCGTTGGCTCCGGAAAGCGGTGGAACGAGCCGACGAATTATCGGCCCTGGTGCGGCGCAACATTCAGAAGAGCATCGCGCTCGACGCGTTGGTTGTCGAACTGCGCGGTCTGGCGGTGTAACCGGCGGCTCGCGGGCGCGTCATCTAATTGAAGACGGGTCATCTTATTGCAGAGGCCTGGGCAGTGTGGTTCAATGTTGTTAGTTGAGCTTCTAATCCTCCGAATGGCCCCGGCTGGTTCTCTATGCGTTCGGGCCTGACTGGATCATCTCGAACTATGGAGCGTACCGTGGAGTCCGGGAACCGCAAGTTAATCCGTCCGTCTTTGACTGAAGTGAAAGACCAAATGAACCGCCGTCCTACCAACAATCACCAGAAGAAAGTGGCTCCTCCGGACCAGACTAACGCTGAAAATTTTTACTACATGAAGCAAATGCAGGCCAAGACGCCGATGGTATTTGTCATGAAGGACGGGGAGACGCTGGAGGGCGTGATCGAGTGGTACGACAAGACCTGCCTGAAGGTGAACCGCGACGGCCATCCCAACCTGCTGATCTTCAAACCGAACATCAAGTACATGTACAAAGCGGAATCGAGCGACTGACAGCCGCTCCGCCCGCTCAGTCGGTTTTTTGCAGAGCCTTTTCTCGCATCGCCAAACGATACGCCCTGCGTTCCTCGGCTTGAACGAACCGGCGCTTTTCTTGCTCGGTTTCGGGAATCACCGGCGGAATCGGGACGCGCTTTCCATTTTTCTCAATCGCAACGAAGGTTAAATAGGCGGACGAAGTGTGTTGGATTTGTCCAGTGAACAAGTTTTCCACCTCCACCCGTACGCCGACTTCCATGGATGTTCGAAACACGCGATTGACGCTGGACCGCAGGACGATCAGTTGTCCGATGTGCACCGGATGCAGGAAACTCATTTGGTCCACCGAAGCGGTGACGACGGAACAGCGGGCGTGCCGAACCGCGGCCAATGCCGCAGCGAGATCCACCAGGTGCATCACCTTTCCGCCGAGGACGTTGCCGAGCGTATTCGCGTCGGTGGGCAGAGCGAACTCGGAATATTCGGAGATGGATTCGCGCACGAAACGTCCCACCGATTCTAAAGTAGAGTGCCCCGGATTCACGTTTCGCTCCGCCTTTTTAAGTAGCTTTCCAGATATGCATCGGCTTGGCGGCGCAGCGTGGCGCCCGCACTGGCGTGAACGGTTCCGTGCTCGCCCGGCCAGCAGTCCTTCTCGAAAACGTACTGGATCTCGATCAATTCGCCGGCGTCTTTGGCTACATGGAAGCGAATCGCGTCGGCGGCGGACGCCGCGGGGAATTGGTCGCAACGGTCGCGTCCATAGCCAAAGTTGCAAACCTCCCGAGTGCGCTCTTCATCGGGCTGGGCGGAATTTCCAGGCGCGCGGCACTCGCCCGAAAAAGCATCGCCCAAGGGCAGCCGCGGCGGCACGCTCCATGGGCTGGTTTCGAATCGCGCCACGGGATAAAAATACGGGCACGCCATTGCCCGGTATAGTAGCACGTAGGTACTCAAGAAAAGTCACATGTCGACAAACCGATTGGAAGTTCTCAAAGCCATGGTGGCTCAGAATCCGGCGGACGCCTTCGCGCGATACGGCCTGGCCATGGAATTGATCAAAGGCGGTGAGCTCGGAAACGCGGCGGCCGAGTTCCGCGCGCTGCTGGAACACAACCCCGACTACGCGGCGGCGTATTTTCATGGCGGCCAGGTGCTGGAAAAATTGGGCGACGTGGAACAGGCGCGCGAGCTTTACGCGAAAGGTATTGAAGTGACGTCGCGCACCGGCGATCAGCATGCCAGGAGCGAGCTGCAAGCGGCTCTCGACATGCTTCCAATCTAAATTGAATCCACGTGCTAGGATGACGGACAGCAATGAAGAAATTGCTCTTGTTGATTCCTATGCTTGCCGCCATTGCCGCCATCCCGGATCTCGCACAACTCGACAAAATGATCGCGCGCTTCAAGCCGACCGAGCTACGCGCGGATGTGTCCCAACTTTCAACTGGCGACCGGCAAGCCCTGCCGAAGTTGATCGATGCCGCGCGCGTGTTGAACGACCTTTTCCTCACCCAAATGTGGAGCGGCAACCAGGCGCTCAACGCCAAGCTCCGCCGCGATACCACGGCGCTCGGCAAGGCGCGATTAGACTATTTCTGGCTGAACAAATCGCCTTGGTCCGACATTGATGGTCACGAGGCCTTTCTTCCCGATGTTCCGCCGAAGAAGCTGCCGGGCGCGAATTTCTATCCCGAAGACATGACGCGCGAAGAATTCGAAGCCTGGGTCAAGACCCTTTCAAAGCCGGAGCGCGAGCAAGCCGAGGGCTTCTTCACCGTGATTCGGCGCGATGCGAACCGCAAACTGCGCGTGGTCCCATACAGCCAGGAGTATCGGGCCGATCTCGAAAAATCGGCGAAGCTGCTGGAGCAGGCAGCCGGGCTCACTGGCAATGCGACGCTCAAGAAGTTCCTGACCACTCGCGCGGCCGCGTTCCGCTCCAACGATTATTACGAGAGCGACATCGCATGGATGGATCTGGACGCCCCCATCGACGTCACGATCGGTCCGTATGAAACCTACAACGACGATATCTTCGGCTACAAAGCCTCGTTCGAGGTTTACGTCAATCTTCGGGATGAGGCCGAGACAGCCAAGCTGAAGTTCTTCGCCGATCATTTGCAGGAAGTGGAGAACAACCTGCCGATTGATCCAAAGTATCGGAATCCGAAGCTGGGAGCCAGTTCGCCGATCCGCGTGGTCAACGAGATTTTCGACGCGGGCGACGCAGCGCACGGAGTGCAGACCGCTGCTTACAACCTGCCCAATGACGAGAGCGTGGTGACGCTAAAGGGCAGCAAGCGCGTGATGCTGAAGAATGTCCAGGAGGCCAAGTTTCATTCGACGCTGGAGCCCATCGCTAAACGCGTGCTCTCGCCGGCCAGCCAGAAGGATCTGAGCTTCGATTCGTTCTTCACGCATATTCTGGCGCACGAGCTGAGTCACGGAATCGGACCGCATCAGATCACCGTCGCCGGCCGCGCTAGCTCGCCGCGCCAGGAGCTGAAGGAGCTTTACAGCGCGATCGAAGAAGCCAAGGCGGACGTAACAGGACTGTTCATGCTGCAACATCTTTACGACCGGAAGCTGATCGAAGGCGGCTCGGACAAAGAGCGCCAGTTATACACGACGTTCCTTGCGTCCACGTTCCGCACGCTGCGCTTTGGCTTGAACGACGCCCACGGCAAGGGGATGGCCATGCAGGTAAACTATCTCACCGACAAAGGCGGATTCGTCGCGCATCCGGATGGCACATTCGAAGTGAATTTCGAGAAAATCCGCGCAGCCGTTCGCGATCTGGATCACGAGCTGCTGACCTTGGAAGCCACCGGCGACTATGCGCAAACCAAGCAGATGTTAGATCGGTTGGGCGTGATTCGCCCGAATATGCAAAAGGCGCTGAGCGGACTGGAAGGCATCCCGGTGGATATCCAGCCGGTGTTCGTGACGGCGAACGAAGTTGCGCCGGAGCGCTAGCTAGCCGGCAAGTTTCGAGATGTCGTTGTAGAGCACGAACGCGACGACAGCCATCAAGAATACGAAGCCGAGCCGGAATGCGGCTTCCTTTACGCGCAAGCTTAGATCGCGCCGCATAAACATCTCCACGATCAGCATGAAAATGGTGGCGCCGTCCAGGATCGGGATGGGAAGCAGATTGACGACCGCCAGATTCAAGCTCAGGCTGGCCATGAGCCAGAAATAAGCCATGGGTCCCTCGCGAGCTTCCTCGCCGGACATCTGCACGATGCGGATGGGGCCCTGCAGCGATTTTGGCGACATGCGCCGCTCGGCAATGCCGCGCAGAAACTGATAAATGAACGTCGCGCTCTTGGCGTTTTGCCGCGCCGATTCGGCCAGCGCTTCTGGAAACGGCAAACTGACGAAGACGACGTGAGGCTCCAAACGCACACCGATCATCCATTCCTTTGCGCCATCGGTTTCCGACTGGGTGGGCGTAAGATGGGCAGTTGCGAGCGTGCCGTTACGGGTGTACCCAACATCCACCGGCTTTCCGCCGTTGCGGGTGATGATGTCGTGAACCTTGGGTGTGGAATGGATGGCTTGGCCATCCACGCTGACAATAATGTCGCCCGCCTGCAAACCGGCCTTAGCAGCGGGCGAATTGGGCAGGGCGCTTGCGATCTCGATATCGGTCTGTTCGCCCCATCCGGCAAATCCCGCGCCAGTTTTGGGATCGAGCACCGGCGTCACCGGAACCAGCATGCGTTCGCCGTTCCGCACCACCCAGACGCTGACCGGATGTCCGGCGCTGGCGACTTCCTTCATGTTGATGTCTTCCCAGTTCGGGTTGGCGGTGTCGCCAATTTGCACGATACGATCGCCTTCCTGCAGCCCGGCTTTAGCGGCAGCGCTATCCGGCACGATGTAGCCGATTTCGGGCGACGGCGACGTGGGAATTTTGGGGAAGCGGACCATGAACAGGCCGGTGAGTACGCCTACCGCGAGAAGAATGTTCATCGCGGGCCCGGCAAACACGATGATCAGGCGCTGCCAGCGAGGCTTGCTCAAGAAACTGCGCGGATCGTTAGCGTGTTCGTCTCCGGCTTGCTCGCCGACCATCTTCACGTAGCCGCCCAGAAGAATGGCGGAAAAGCGAAAGTCCGTATCACCCTTTTTGAAGCCAAACAGACGGGGACCGAAACCGAAGCTGAAGGTGTCCACCTTGACGTCGAAAAATCGCGCCGCCCAGTAGTGACCGAGCTCATGAATCAGAATCATGATACCGATCATGACCAGAGCCCACCAAATGTTTTGTAAAACGACGAAGCTCATAAAAATTTAGGCCCCAACCGGCTGCCGCCGTTGCGAAATGTTCCCCGCCCGCTCACTTACAATCTTACGAGCGGTGGAACGCGATTGTTCATCAATCTCCAGTATCTCTTGAACGGACGCGGCTTGGCGAACCGCGACGCGGCCCAGCGTCTCTTCTACTACATCGGCGATAGCGGGGAAGGAGATTTGCCCCGCGAGAAACGCTTCGACGGCGATTTCGTCGGCTGCGTTGAGCGTACAACCGGCCGATCCGCCCGCCCGCAGCGCCTCATAAGCGAGCCTGAGCGCGGGAAACTTTTTCCGATCGGGCGCCGAGAAGGTCCAGTTCCGAGCTTCCGTCCAGTCGATTCGCGGGAGCGGCGCGGGTTCTCTGGCCGGATAGGTAAGTGCGTACTGGATGGGCATTCGCATGTCGGTGGCCGAGATCTGTGCGATGACGCTGCCGTCTGTATACTCGACCATGGCATGTACGGAAGATTGGGGATGTACCACGACATCCACCTCATCGGCAGAAAGATCAAACAACCAACAGGCTTCGATCACCTCAAAGCCCTTGTTCATCAGCGTGGCCGAATCGATGGTGATGCGGCGCCCCATTTTCCAGGTGGGATGATTCAAGGCATCGGCCGGAGTGACGCCCGCCAATTTGTCGGCCGGGGTCTCGCGAAATGGACCACCGGAGGCCGTCAGGATCAGCCGGGCCACTTCGCTGCGCGTGCCGGCTCGCAGGCACTGGTGGGCTCCATTGTGCTCGCTATCCACGGGGATCAGCTCGGTGCCGGACTTTCTTGCGGCTTCGATCACCAACTGGCCGCTGGCCACCAGCACCTCCTTATTCGCCAAACCCACGCGTTTGCCTCGGCGGATCGCCTCGTACGTGGCCTCCAGGCCAGCCACGCCGACGATAGCCGACATTACGAAATCCACTTCGGGATCGATGGCTGCATCTACACGCGCTTTCGCGCCCCAGCTCAGGTCGGGCCATACTTCCCGCGATAACTCCGACGCTCGCAACCTGCTAATTAGACTCTCGTGCGATTCCTTAGTTGCGGTGACTACAACCTGCGGTCTAAACCTTTGAATTTGCTGAATCAACAGGTCCACGTTCAATCCGGCGACCAGGGCGCGGATGCGATACCGTTCCGGGTGTCGTCCAACCACGTCCAACGTGTTGACACCGATTGACCCGGTGGACCCAAGGAGGGTGAGCGTCTTCAATCGCTCCATTATAACGTCAAACTCAATTTTTGTTTGCGAGACCCGAACCCTTTCGGGCGCCGGAGAGGGTTGCTTCAGGGGTCTTTAATGAGGTTAGTCTCGCTTTGGTGGGAGTTGCCTCCCCGGCTTAATTCCAATATTAGTATATGATTTTGCGGAACGCAACAGTTTTTTGTATTTTTACTTTCCCTTGACCTCGACGCCAGCCCAGCGCTCCATAACCTTTATGGTTGAGCAGAGGTCGTCGTCTCCGTAACCCTCTGCAATTGCAGCTTGAAAGATCTGTTCCGTGAGACTGGTCATAGGCATCGGCAGACCCAGTTCCTGAGCCGACCCCAAGGCCAGCCCGATGTCCTTGTGCATCCACTTTGTGGAAAAGTTGGTGGTGAAGTCCCTACGGAGAACGAAAGGGGCTTTGAAGGAGATCAATCCCGATTTGGCGGCGCTGTTGTTCAGGATCTCGAGCATCAAGTCGGGCGCGATGCCGCCCTTGGTGCTCAACACTAAGCCTTCATTGAATGCTTGCATGAGGTTGGCGAGAATCAGATTCTGCGTGAGCTTGGCCTGAAGACCCATGCCAGGGCCGCCGCAGTAGTAAAACTGTTTGCCCATGGCCTCGAAATAGGGCTTGGTCCGCTCGAACACCTTTTGATCGCCGCCAATCATGAACGTGAGAGCCGCGTTGATGGCTCCGGGCGTGGAGCCGGTACATGGCGCGTCCAGAAAGTAAATCTCTTTAGCCGAGAGCTGGTGGCCAATCTCGCGGCTGGCTGCCGGAGAGATGGTGCTGGCATCGGCGACGATGGTTCCAGGCTTTGCGCCATCGATCACGCCGTTGGCGCCGGTCAGCACCTGCTCCGACATCTCCGTGGTGCCGACGCAGGCGAAGACGTAGTCGGCTTGCTCGGCGACCTGTGCGGGAGTATCGCAGGCGACGGCCTTTTCTTCCAAGGCGAGCTGCTTCGCTTTACTCGCAGTATTCGACCAAACGGCGACCTGATGGCCGGCTCGCGCGAGATTCCGCGCCATCGGATAACCCATGAGACCCAGTCCAAGAAATCCAAGCTTTGCCATACCAGGAAATGGTAGCAGTGCTGTGGCGCCAATGAACTGAAGGCTTACTCGGCGGAATCCGCGGGCGCGACAAGACCTTTTTGCCCGGCCAAAATTTTGAGGACCAGAAGATCCGAAGGATGAAAGCTCGCCACTGCGATATGGTTCAAGTCTTCATCGGATTGCGCAATGTGGCTGCGGATCAGAGTGCGCAGTTGCTCGACCGTTACTCCCAGCTCCCGAGCAGCTTCCACTTCGGAGTATTGCGTCTGGTTGAATTTGGTCGAAACGATGCCGGCGTTCATAATCCTAATGCATTCTAGCGGGCCCCCACACTTTATCCCAATCGGGTGGACAACCTATCTCCACCGTTAGTATCGCTTATGGACCATCGAACTAAGGTGACCAAACCGACGTACCATTTTCGATCCCTACTTAGCCGATGTCGGGAGTATTGAGGAGCGCGTCATTGAAGCGATTGGTGAAGTTCGCCAGCGAAATCGCGAGCGTCAACTCGACGATCTGATCTTCGTTGAAATACTTCTTCAATTCGTTTAGCGCTTCGGGACGAATGCCCGCCGCGCCGCGCGTGACGCGCTCGGAGTAGAGCAGCACGGCCTTTTCCTGGGCGTCAAACGCAGGACTGCGGTGAAAGAACGCCAGCCCTTGCATCTGGGCGTCGCTGACGCCATTTTTCTTTCCCGACGCCGAGTGCGCGCGGAAGCAATACTCGCAGCCGTTGATAAGCGACGCTTTCAGGTAGGCCAGCTCTTTGTATTTCCGCTCCACGGTTCCGTGTTCGATCACGGCGCTATAGAACGGCAAAAATTTCTCTAAGGCTTCGGGAACTCGCGCCATGGTGCCGAAGAATGCCGGCACCTTGCCGAACCCGTGGGTGAGCTTGTCGAGAATGGGTTGAACTTCGGGCGCCGCGCTTTCTTTCGAAATGGGGCTGATGGCCGTTGCTGATTCGGTTGCTGTTGGCATGATCTGTCCTTAGTGGATGACTCCTAACTTTCAGTGGATGACTCCTACTTTCCGGATTGTAGCAGCGCCGAGGCTTGCGGCATGGGTTGGTAGTCTCGATAGGTATCGTTTTCCGTCGACCTGTCGCTGAAGAGCCCGAGCGCGGTCGAATTTACCCGCACTTGGAAATGCGTCGGCATCCAAACGTTGTCCGTCACCGGCGCCTGTTCCAGATCAAACTCGGTTCCGGGTCCGACCTTAGCCAGGAATCCGTAAAAGCTTACGGGTTTGACGACCTCGGCGTGCACCTTCACCCATTGGTTGGTGGCCTTGTCGATCCAAAGCTGTCCCTTCATCCCCTCCAGGACCCGGCCCTCGTGGTTGGTGGCCTTGTATCCCGGCCTCGGCTCCGCGTTGAGGACCCAGCAGGACCGCCCATCAATCTGTGCTTCGCCGGTCAGGTGAAATCGAAACGCGTCCACCATTTCCTGGAGCATCTCATGGTCGTGCATGCGCTCCCGTTGCTCCTTGGCAATACGTTTTTCACGCTCGCGCTCAGACTCTTTTTGTCTCTTTTCGATTTCGCGCTGCAGCTTGCGCTGTTCGTCGGCCTTTTTGCCGGGCGGAAGCGGCTGGTCATTGATGGCTGTAACAAGGTTATAAGCAGATCCGTCGATCATGAGCACGCGGTAGGTTTTGGCCATGAGGGGAGAGTGCCGTTTGCTTTCCACGTCACGTTCCAGGAAGGAATATTTCGGAGCCTGCGCCCAGTCCGATTTAATGGCATCGACAGACTTACGGATGATCTGGTCCGGATCCGGGGTAGCGGCCCGCAGGAACCCGGCTGCGGCCAAGGCGAGCAAGAGTGCGCGAGACACGAAAGCGGCTCCTTCCCCTAATTAGACGCGCGAGGGACTAGAACCGGACATCCACCGTTATAGGAAAGTGATCCGAGCCGTCTATGCCCCGCAGTACGTCGGCGCTCTGAGTTTGGATCGGCCCTCGCATGAAGACCCAGTCGAGCGCGCCGATGAACAGATGAGTCCGGATGCGCCGATCGCCGAAGGCACTGCGATAACCTGCCTCGCGCAGCCGCGGCATCAGCGCCGAGTGAGCAGTCTTGGTGTTGAGATCGCCGGCGATAATCACGGAAGTATCCGCGGGATACTTCTGGGCGTCGGCCAAAACTTCTTCGAGCTGCAGCAGGCGCAGGTGGTCGTTACCGCGGCTCTCCAGGTGCAGATTGTAGACCACCAGCGGCTTGCCGCCATTGTCGAGCTCGGTGATCAGCGCGATGCGGCCGCCCTCCCGCCGCTGCCACAGCGGATTCGAAGAATTCAGCATCTTGCGCGGCTTCCAGAATCCGGACTGGTGAACGAACCGCAGCATACGCGAGGAGCGGATGGGCAGTTTCGTGAGCAGCGCCTGGCCGTGATAGGCCGGGGACTCGGGCGTGCCTTGGCTGAGCTCCTGAAACTCGGGCGCGAACACGAAGTTCATCTGAAACTCTTCGGCGAGTTTCTTGGCCACATCGATATCGCCGCTGCGGCGCGCGTCCAGATCCACTTCCTGGAAGATGCACAGCGCGGGCTCGAGCTGGCGCATCTGCCCTTCGATATCTGACAGGTTTTTGCCGCGATCGATGTTCCAGTCGAGGATGGTGGCGCGTTTGAGGGCACCGGTTTCCCAAGAATAGTTGCCCATGCGCAGGGTCTCTAAGGCATTCGGCGCGGGCGCGTTGGGAGGCGCCGCGAAAGCCGCGGAGAGCGCGAGAAAGGGCCAGGCTCGCCGCAGCGTCTTTCTCATTCCAGCAAATACCACTGCCTTTAGTTTATACTTGAAGGCGAAGTCGCGTACGGTTTCCACGCAACATCTGGAGATCGAACGTTTCCAAGGATTCGTATGATTATTCTTCTGACCTTCATCCACGTCATCATCTGTTTCTTCTTGATTGTGGTGGTGTTGCTGCAGAGCGGAAAGGCCGCAGACCTGGCGGGGGCCTTCGGCGGCATGGGATCGCAGACGGCCTTCGGGCCACGCGGATCCGCGACGTTGCTTTCCAAGGCGACCACGCTCGCGGCGGCGCTGTTCATGGTGACGTCGCTATCGTTGGCAATCCTTGCGACGCGCAGCGCGGCATCGTCGGGCAGCGTGTTGGAGAAATACAAGGCTCCGGCGAACAAAACTGCTCTTCCCAAACCGGGACAACCGGTCCCGATCACGCCGGTTCAGCCGCCCGCGGCGCCGGCCAAGAAGTAGCGAGCTTTCTCGAATGCGGTCGTGGCGGAATTGGCAGACGCACTAGCTTGAGGTGCTAGCGGGAGCAATCTCGTGGAGGTTCAAGTCCTCTCGACCGCACCAAGTTTTCAACGTACAAAGACAGTCATTTTGCGGGGGCCCGGCCATGGCCGAGCGCTAGCAGCGTTTTTCCGTGGGCAAATCGCGAAACAAACTCAAGCGCGAATTGTAAAATGATCGCCAGGCGGTAAAACACAATTTGTCGTAGGGAATTGATCGCAACCGAGACGTTTCCGTGCCGCAGCGCCGGCAGAATCCTGTTCCTGAAGAGAGCCTGGGCGGCCATGATCTCGATTTTCATTGGAAAAACCAAGAGCGCAGCAAAAACGATACCGCGGACAACCGCATGTCGAAAGATCTTCGGACAGGGGTAGTTCCAGGCCACGAAGTTTTCATAAAACAATGCGAACAGGAGTCCTCGGTCCTTGAGCGAGATATACCGCGAGTTTCGCCGCGGCTGCTCCGGACGGCGCCCCGACCAGGTTTTTCCGTCACGGGTGACAACCCATGGAATTCCGTTGAAGGTGCTTTCCAGCAACGTTGCCTGATAGGAAAGACCGAGCCAATCGCAAAGATCGCGCATGGTTTCCTCGGTATCGTCGTGCAGCTCTTCAAAGCGTATTGCCAGCGTTCGCGATTCCATCCCAAAGTGAGGCCGATCTCCATGAATAGGAGAGAGGACCTGGACGCGCCTGCCCCGCAGCAGATCAGCGAGTTTTTGAAAGGCAGCCATCGATAACGTGGCCGCGGTACGAAACGGGCTCTGCGCTTCGGGAAGTTCAGCGCGCGTATTCACGCTGGGTGGAATTTCGCTTGGCTTCTGCGATGGTTCGCTTGGCAAAAGGCGCTCGGCCAAGATTTGGCCGCATAAAGTGATCGGATCCCGAATGGTGTGGACAAATTTAGCCTGTGGAAAGTCCTCGACCAAAAGCCTTGCCAGTCCGTTATCCCATTGGTGTTGTGCGTAAACGATCAATGGACGCGAACTGGCCGGACGGCCCAGCGCCATGTTGTACGCGATATGAACGAATAGAAAGAAAGCCCGGCGGGACGCCAGGAATTCTGGCGGCCATTCTGCATAGAACTCAACGATAGCTTGAGCCGCGGCGTAGTATTGAGCAGGGGAGATCGCGAAGTCACCCTCAAAAAATGGAGCATAGCGCTGCGCGTGTGCCGGGTAGCCTATTAATTTGTCGCGCAAGGATAAGCACTGGTAACGCTCGAAGAATTTGTATAGATCCATGCCGCAAAGGGCGGGAAGCGTCATAACGTCAGCATGTCCATCCAGATAACTGGCCAGAAGAAGCGAACCACTTTTGCCGAGGAAGCAAATCGCGACCACTCTGTCCATCGCCAGGACATCGTAGTGCTGGAGCTGCTCGAGTTTCTCCGCGATGAGGTCCCGCAAATCCTGGGACTGTTCCGCGTGAAATAGAGCAGCGGCGCTGAGCTGGATTTCTTCCATACTAACGGGGTGCTCTATAGCGTAGTACTTTTCGCACACTTCGCCGCGAGCCAGTACATTCCCTAAGGCAATTTTCTTCCCGAGAAATTACGGAGGTACTTGGTACGGAAGCGGGGTCAGTTCTAGTCGAGATGTTTTATCCCTTTTGTAATCAAGAATTAATCGTGCCATGAACGGCAATCTATTGCTCTAGTACTAAGGTACCTACGCCGTATTGACGGTTAGTAAACTTCGGGTAATAGTAATACCAGTACCTTGAAGGAGGACTGGTTAATGAAGAAATCACTTCTATTGTTCACATTCGTTTTGGGCAGTAGTTATGCGGCCTGGGCTGGTACCTGCACGACTGGCACCTTGGCCACTTACGACGTTGCAGGTTTTTCCTGCAGCATTGACGACGTTACCTTTAGCGGATTTGGTTATGTGCCCTCCGGGTCCGTAATCATCTCGGCCGCGGACGTCGCGGTTACTCCAGAAATTGTCGGGGGGGAGGTGGGTTTCCAATTTAACGCTCCCTGGTTTGCTCTTCCCGGCGATTTTTTGGATTCGTTCATCGACTACACCGCCACTTGCAATGGCTGCCAGATCGATGATTTAGCTTTGGCCATGGGGGGCTACGGCGCGGGAACGGGGGGAATTGTCAGAGTGGATGAATCCTCTAGCTCCGCCGATCTGACAGTGGGACAAGCCGGAACAACCACTATCCCCACGGACTCAGCGACCTTCACTCCGGTGGGTTCGCTTTCGGTGTCCAAGGATATTCTGCTGGGCGGAGGAACCAGCGGATTAGGCTCGGCGGTAAGTTCGGTCACCAACCTCTTTTCGACAACCCCGGCGGTGGTGCCCGAGCCGTCCTTGCTGTTGCTGACCGTAGGGCTCCTCGGTTTGGCGCCCATTGCGCGGCGCAAATTTGTGCGTTGATTCTTCGTTGAATCCAAGCGCGTAGTCCAAGTCCACTGACGGCTGCGATTTGCCGAGGGGCTGACAGCCCCTCGGAGTCCCCGGCAAGAGGACCACGTTTCGTAGCCATCATTCTTGAGTTGAGTTTAGAGCTAGGCCCCGCGGGTCCCAAGGGTCGACAGACCGCTTGTGCGCCACGCGCAGAGGATAATTTTGTCTCATCCATTGGAGGATTTTCATGGACAGAAGCATTAGAACGGCGTGCCTGTGCGTTCTGGTCTTTTCGCTCGCGGCTCTTTCCGCATGCAGTGCGTCCAAGCAAAGCTATCTCGCGAAGGGAAACAAACTCTTCGCTGCAGGCAAGTATGACGAAGCCGCACTGAATTACCGCGCCGCCATCCACAAGGACGGGAGTTTCGGCGAAGCTTACTACCGGCTGGGACTCACCACGGTCAAGCTTGACCAGGCTCGAGACGCCTACGGTGCTTTTTTTCGAGCGGTTCAGTTGTTGCCGGCGAACATGGAAGTCAAGAAGGAGTTCGCGAATGTCTGTCTCAGCCTCTACCTGCCGGACCCCAGTCATCCGCAAATACTGTATACCCAGATCGGCAATATATCCGATGAGTTGCTTTCACAAAATCGCAACTCCTACCAAGGTCTGATGCTGAAGGGCTACCTTGCCTCGTCGGATAGAAAACCGAAAGAGGCCATCGAATACTTTCGCCGGGCGCTTCAAGTGGACTCCTCGAACGCCGGCGTCGTCACGGAACTCGCGCACCTGCTGATGCAGGATGGCCAACTTCAAGAAGGCGAAAAGCTGGCGATGGACTTGATCGCCCGCCAGAAGACTTCGTACGGCCCCGTGTACGACCTCCTGTACGCCTTCTATCTCAACGCCAACCGGCCGGTAGAGGCGGAAGAGGTCCTAAAAGTGAAAGTGAATCACAATCCGAAAAACGCCGACTATGCACTGCAATTGGCCCGGCATTACCATCGCGTCCAGAACACCGCGGACATGCGCGCCGTCTTGCAGCATCTTCTGGACGATCCTAAGAATTTCCCGCAAGCCCGTCTGTGGGTCGGTGACTTCTACCTGGGACTTCGGGACTACCCGGAAGCCATCGCGTACTACCAACAAGGCGCAAACGCCAATCGGGAAGCCAAGACCCAGATCGTTTACCAGGTGAGAAACGTCCTTGCTCTGCTGAGCCAGGGGAAAAGGGACGAGGCTGCTCGCTTAGCCGAACAGCTCCGAACGGAGCATCCCACGGACAATACCGCGCTTCGCGTTCATGCCGACCTTTTGTTGGATGGCGGCAAGCGGGAAAGCGCGGATGCGGCGGTGCGGGAATTCCAGGCGCTATCGAGCCAGAATCCAAGCGACGCTACTTTGCGGCTGCAGTTGGGCCGTGCATTTCGGCTGAAAGGAGATTTCGAAAGTGCTCGCGCCCAATATTTGGAGGCTACTCGCACAGGGAACGAAACCGTGCGCGCGCGCTACGAACTGGCTGAAGTCGGCCTGATTCAGCATCGCCCACAAGAAGCCGTTCAGCAGGCCAGCGCGATTCTGAAGATTCAGCCGAACGACCGCCGGGCCCGGCTTCTTTACGCCGCCGGCTTAATTGGAACTGGCGATGGAGACGCAGCGCGCGCCACATTGACGCGGCTGATCAAAGACTTTCCCCGCGATGCCGAGCCCCAAGTGCAATTGGGACTTCTCGCGCTGGCCGAAAGGAATTTTTCTCAGGCGATCGACATTCTCAGCAAGTATCGCGCCACGGGCGATGCCCGCGTCTTCGCGGCGTTGGGCAGCGCGTACATCAACTCGCAGCAGCTCGACCAGGCCCGCGCGATTTTGAACGAAGGACTCGAGAAGTGGCCGGGTTCCTCCGATCTCCTGGAGCAGCGCGCGCGCACGGAAGTTCTCTCCGGACATTACGATCTCGCAATGGCCCAATTCCAGAAGTTGCTCGCCTCCGATCCAAAGTCGATCGTTCTCCGGCGGCATTTGGCCGAAGTGTGCCATCTCCAGGGTGACGATGGGCGCGCGATTGCCTATTATCAACAGGCGCATGAGCTGTCCCCTGATGACGTCGCGGTGACCCTCAGTCTAGCCGACGCACTGGCCGGCGCCGGCCGGATGGATGAAGCCAAAACTATCTATCAAGCCCTGGTGAAAACCCATCCGGAAAATGCGCCCGCTTTGAACAATGTGGCCTTCTTTCTGGCCGACACCGATAGCGATCTGGATGAAGCGCTGCGGCTGGCGAAAAACGCTCTGGCCAGGATTCCGGGACAGCCCGATTTCTCCGACACCATCGGCTACATCTACCTCAAGAAAGGCATGTTGGATAGCGCGATCCAATCCTTCCGCCTGCTGGCGCAAAGATATCCCAACTCGGCCGGTTTCCGTTACCACTTAGGACTGGCTTTGTTTCAGAAGGGTGAGAAAGCGGTCGCGAGGAAAGAACTGCAAGCCGCGCTGGCGAATCACCCTTCTAACCAAGAGACGTTGCGAATCCGGGAGCTGCTCAATGAGATCAGCTAGGTTCGTCAGGCTCGCTCGACTTGCAATCGCACGCTAACTGAAAGGACAAACTCGTGTATCTCATAATCACACTGGGCGCCCTTTCTGTCGTTCTGGCGCTGGCCCTAACGCCGATCGTCCGGGATCGTCTTGGAAAATTCGGGTTTCTGGATCATCCCGACGGCGTTCGCAAGAAACACGCCGCGGCCGTGCCACGCGTGGGCGGCATTGCGATCGCGCTGGCCTATGCCGGCACGTTCGCCATCGCCTTCGCGTTGCCTTTCAGTTACACGCACCTGCTGCACCGCGCGCTTCCGAATATCGTGCGTCTGGCCCTGGCGGGCTCGGTCATTTTCGTGACCGGAGTATTGGACGACCGGCTGCGCTTGAGCGCGTGGAAGAAACTGGCCGGAATCGCCGGCGCTGCCGTACTGGCTTATGCCGCCGGAATTCGCGTGGATATTCACATTCTCCATAGCCTGCCGGCCTGGCCCGGGTTAGGATTCGCGATCACGGTGATTTGGCTCATCGGCTGCAGCAACGCTTTCAATCTGATCGATGGCATGGATGGGTTGGCGGCGGGCGTGGGCCTGGTGGCGGCGGTCACCATGTTGATCGCGGCCTTGACGCAGGGCAATCTGCCGCTGGCGCTCGCGACTATGCCGCTGGCCGGCTGCCTGCTTGGGTTCTTGCGCTATAACTTCAACGGAGCTTCCGTTTTCCTGGGCGACAGCGGCAGCCTCCTGATCGGCTTTCTGCTGGGCTGCTACGGCGCGCTGTGGAGTGAAAAATCGGTCACTTTGGTGGCCCTCACCGTGCCACTGCTGGCGGTGTCGATCCCGCTGCTGGAGGTGGTTCTATCGATCGCCCGCCGCTATCTACGGTACCGGCCGATCTTTGAAGCCGACCGTGGACACATTCATCACAAGCTGCTGGAGCGTGGCCTGAGCCCCAAGGGCGTGGTCCTCACGATTTACGCGTTTTGTTGCGCCGTGGCGCTGTTGTCGCTGCTTGCCAGTTCCCTTCGCAATCAGTTCAGCGGCCTGATCGTGGTGGTGTTTTGCGCGGCCGCCTGGATGGCCATTCAGCACTTGGGTTACACCGAGTTCGCCACGGCTGGCCGCCTGTTCCTGCGCGGAGGATTCCGCCGGATCATCGATTTCGAAACTCGGCTGGTGGAATTCGAGAAGACGCTGGCACGGGCGCCAGGCATTGAAGAGTGCTGGATACGAATCCGTTCGGGGAGCCGCGAATTCGGATTCCACGGGGTCCGCATGAATTTCGACGGACTGGTCTTCGAGGACTTCCAGCCGCTCGATTCCCGGCGCCTGTGGGAACTGCGAATCCCGCTCACCGATGCGCAGAACGTGAACTTCTTTCGCGATCTGGAAAACGAAACCAGTCCCATCGTGCTGAGCGCTTTCGCCACCGCAGTGGAGCACGGGATGAAGACTTGCCTGGAGCGCCGCGTCCAGCGAGTGGTCGCCGGGCGTAAGGCGGAGGTCGTGCGGATGCCGCCTCTGGTGAAGCGCTACTATGCGGCGAGCGCGGCGGCAGCGGGGGTAGGGAACAGCAGCGGAGCTTAGTTAGCCCACAGAGCCGCGGGCGCACCTGCCGATACTGGTGAACATCGTTTGGGAGGCCTCGAAAGCCAGACGCGCGGCGTCAGCTGGCGTCTCCTTCGCGAACCCTCCGAACACTTCCACTGCTACCGCGTCCGAATATCCCTTCTCATCGAGGAGTTGAAAGAAGAGCTTGAGGTCAATGATCCCCTGGCCGGGCGCCAGGCGCTCGGAGTCGCGAATATCTTCGGCGGGCGCGGACGGGCTATCGGAAAGGTGCACGTCGAGTATGCGGTCCGCTGGGATCTCGCGAATCGATTCTGGATCGCTTCCGCCGTGGTGCCAGTGCCACGTATCGAGAATAAGTCCGATATTGGGGGATACGGAAAGCCCGAAATCCAACATTTCAGCGTTGCGCCAGATGAACTCATGCGGATGAGCGCGCCGCATGTGCAACGGAGTGATACACTCCAGAGCCAGCCGAATGGAATACTCATCCAGAATCGCGCAGCATCTTCCTAACCGTTCTCGATAGATCCGGGCCTGAGCGGCGCGGGGTTGCTCGGATGACGGCGGGATTCCCAATAAGGCGACTTTACACCCGGCAATCGCCGCAAATTTAGCCGAGTCTCGCAGCTTCGGGAAAGTGCTCACGAAAGTGGCTTCGTCTTGGCGAACCTCCACCGGAAGCTGCATGGCGGTGGCGCGAACGGGAAGATCTAAGCCGACATCTGGGGCGGCGTCCAGCGCCGGTAGATCCCGCGGTATAACGGCGCCTTCATAGCCGGTCTCGGCGGCCAATTGTGCGAGCCCAGGCCATGGAACGCGCCAACCCACAGTGCTGGGATGCAACGATAATCCGAGTGCGGGCGTTTTCAATCTTCAGTATACTGACCCCAGCCGAGGAGATCGAATGCGTCACATGAACCGATTCATGGCAACCATAGCTACTGTGTTGCTGCTCTCTCTATGCTTGTCTGCCGACGATAGCGCGCGGCTGCTGCGCGTGGATCATTACGTTCGCGTGCATTCGAGCGTCCCCGCCATCGACGGGCAGACTACCCAGATCTATTTACGGGAGGTGGTGCAGGCCGGGGTCGCGCTGCGCGGACCATCCGGCGACCGCGTAGCGCTGTTCGTTCACGGCGCCGGCACGCCCGCCGAAGTTGCGTTCGATGTCCCCTTCCAGGACTACAGTTGGATGGCGTACCTGGCGCACGCGGGCTTCGATGCATTTTCCATGGACATGACCGGCTACGGACGCTCCACGCGTCCAGCGCCCATGAACGATCCGTGCAATCTCTCGCGCGAACAGCAGGCCGGCTTTATTCCGGCCTTAATTTCCGCGCCGTGCTCGCCCAGCTATCCGCATCAATTGACCACGCTGGCTTCGGACTGGAACGATATCGGCGCCGTGGTGGACTACCTGCTTGCGTTGCGGCACGTGGAGCGCGTTAGCCTGCTGGGCTGGTCGCTCGGAGGGCCGCGCGCCGCGGGCTATGCCGCCGGACATCCCCAAAAGGTGCGGCAGATGGTCTTACTTGCTCCCGCCTACAATCGCGCAGCTTCGGCGTCGCCGCCGCCCCAGGTGCCGGCTGACGGCGCGGCCATGACCACGCAATCCCACGACGAGTTCACCGCGAATTGGGCGCGTCAAACTGGCTGCTCCGAGCAAGTGGACCCCGCGGCGAGCGCTTCCGTGTGGCAAGAAATGACGGCGTCCGATCCGGTAGGAGCCACCTGGGGAAGCGGCGTGCGGCGCGCCCCGCAAGTCACCTCCTGGGGCTGGACTTCAGCGGCCGTGGCCAAGACTCAGACGCCGACACTGATGGTAACGGGCGCCTACGATAAGCAAGTGCCGCCGGATCGAGTGCGCGACTTGTACGCCGACCTCGGAGCCGAACGGAAAGTCTTCGTCGATCTGGCCTGCTCCTCGCACAATGCCATGTGGGAGAAGAACCATCTGCTGCTGTTTGGAGCGTCGGTGGAATGGCTTACAAAAAGCACTGTGAATGGCATGCCAGAAGGCATGCTGAAGCTCGGATATTGAAGGATCACGCGCGGATTACGGCGCGAAATACCCGTTGATATCGATCACCAGATCCGTCGCGTTGTCGGCGTAGACGCTGATGTCTCCGCTGCTGCCCGCCGGCACAATCGCGGCGTTGGCCAAAATCGCTCCGCCGACATCGTTCAGCGTCGAGACCACGGGCATGGTTTGTCCCGTGGGCCAGGTGGTTATGTAGTTCAGCGGCCCCGGCGGCACTACGGTGAAGTTTAACGAATAGGCTTGCGCTGTCGCGGGAATACCGCACGAACTGGTGGGGATCGGGAAATCCCGGGTCGAACCTGCTGTCATTTGCGGCGGACCGAACGATCCCGTCCGACCGCTGCCACCCACCGCCCGGGTGTCCACAACACGGCACGGCGTCATGGGATAAAAATACAGGGCGCCTGCGCTCCCGGGCGGCGCGAAGTAACCGTTGTTGTCGACGATCAAATCTGTGGCGTTGTAGGCGAAGACGTCCACCGAGCCGCTGGTTCCCGCCGGAACAATAGCGGCATTGGCCAGCACGGCGCCGCTGGCATCGTTCAGCGTGGATACCACCGGCCTGGATTGTCCCGCCGGCCAGGTGCTCAAATACTCCAACGGGCCGGGCGGCACGACAGTCATGTTGAAGGAATAAGCTTCCGCCGCCGACGGTATTCCGCAGGAGCTGGAGGGAATGGGGAAGCTGCGCGTGGAAAGAGCGGCCAGTTGCGGCGGACCGAAGTCGCTTCCGAACGTGTCCATGCGGGTATCGACCACGCGGCAGGGGGTTGCCGGATAGAATGCCAGGGCCTGGGGCGCGGTCGCCGGCGCGAAATAGCCGTTGATGTCGAGGATCACGTCGGTGGCGTTGCTGGCAAACACGCTGATCGCGCTATCGGTTCCCACCGGCACGATCGCTGCGTTGGCCAGCGTCTGGCCTTCGGTGGCGTTCAATGTGGACACTCGGGGCATGCTCTCGCCGGCGGGCCACACGGTCAAATAATCCAGCGTTCCGTGCGGCACCACGGTGACGTTGAGTGAATAGGCCTCGGCCGCGGCGGGCACGTCGCAAAAGCTGGCCGGAATCGGGAAACTGCGGGACGAGGCGCTGGCGAGATACGGTGGACCGAAGGGCCCGGTTTTTCCGCTTCCCCCCGCCGAACGCGTGTCGGCCAGGCGGCAGGGCGTGAGCGGATAGAAGGCCATGCCGGCGGTTGTCGTTTGACCGGCTTGGGTGACCTTGAACAAATGGCCGGCGATAATAAGCGCGCCGCTTCGGCTGGTTCCGAGATTTGCCGGAACGGTGAACGACACCACGCCGGACCCGGTGCCGGAAGCCCCGCTTGCGATCGTGATGAAGTTGGAAGGATTGGCCACGCTCCAGGAGCATCCGGTGGTCGCGGTAATGCTGACTTCATTTCCGCCGGCGCCGGAGGCGAGGCTGGCGGAACTTGAGCTGATGCTATAGGTGCAATTCAGGAGCCCAAACACGCCCACTCCATTGGTGGTGCCAACATACACCTTGCCGTTCGCCACCAGCGGCGTGATGTATTTATTTCCGGCGCCGAAGTGGTCTCGCGAACTTGCCGCCTGATTGCTGTTGTAGAGTTCGGTGGCGAGATTCGCCGCGCTGTAGGCATGCAGCACTGCCGGTGATGAGTTCTCCGCGGCCCACACAATTCCGCTGGCCGATCCGTTGGCGGAGATGGATGGCGTGGCGCCGGGATACTCATAGCTGATCGAGCTCCGCGATGACGGTGAAGCGCTAAATACACCGTTGGCGAACGGGAACGCTTCCAGTTGTGCACCGTTAGGGCCATAGTAAAGCGTGTTGTTGAACCAAGCCGGGCTGGAATATATGCCTCCGCCCAACGAGAGCTGTTGGAAGACTGCATTGTTGCTGGAGTGGAACTTACCCATGTTGTTCCGGTCGACAACATAACCGTTTCCGTCTTTGCCCGCTCCAACCGCGAGCGCGCGCTGGTTGCCGTGCGAATCGATCAGCGTTGGAAGAAGCATCTCACCGCCGGATCCCAGGTCGACATCGCCATTCGACTCGGACACCGTGTCGTCCATGGTGAAGTAATCCTGCACCAACAATCCGGAGATGGTGGAAAGATTCATGAACGCATTCCCGTAATCTCCCCGAACCGGGAACCCCGCGGCGGTCAAGGTTGTATCGAAGGTCCCGTTGGCCAGCAGGAAATACAGGTTGCCACCAGCATCGGCGGCCGGCCCGGCCCCCGCTTGCCACACTGAACCATCGTTGCCGTCGGGCGTCAGGTCTACCACGCTGACTTGCGCCAGGCTGCTTTCCTTGTATCCCATGATCCAGGCGTTGTAAGGTGCAATGTCGCAATGGGAGGCGAACGAGATGTACACAATTCCGTTGGAAATGAGCAACGCCGCGCGGTCCTTGTATTGCCGCGGATTGAAGGTGTTGACGCCGCCCGAGCTGCCAGCGCCGCTGCCGGGAAAGGTGGCGCTCACGGTTTTCGGGCCGCCAAATTCCTCGGCGCCGGTGGTCACATCCAGCGCGTGCAGGCGCTGATGAACGTTACTCGAGCTATCGATCGACATCGCGACAACGTACAGGGTCCCGTGCGGGCCGCTCGTCAAGTCAATCGCGGGGGTGGAGGTAATACCGATTTCCGGGACCACTTGACCGCAATTCGCACTGTCGTTGTAAGTCTGTTCTCCACTCAGTAGCAGCGATACCTTCCAGAGATCGGTTCCCGTATCGGCATCGAACGCATAGACGCTATCGTGCTCGGTGGCGACGTAGAGCACGTTGTGCGTTCCTTGAGAAGGAATCGCGACGGAGGCCACATACAGCGGTTCAGCGTCCACTTTTCCATCCACGGACAGCGTGAAGAGCCGGCCGAAGCTGGCGGAATTGACGTTGGAAGGGGTTAAGATGGTCTCCTCGAGGTTCTGACCGCTGCGAGCCGCGTCGTTATGCCAGGTAAAGACGCCGTTCTGTGCCCGAAGCACCCACGGGAGCGTTAAGAGCGCAGCTGCTACATGCAGCCATGATTGCCTGAGATTCAACATAATCTTGCAGTTTGATTCTACTCTTCCTTTATTCGTTACTTCCATCCATTGTGAACCTCAAAAGACTTGGCAGAATACCTGAGGCGGCTGGGAAGGCGGGCTGCTGTGTGATCTCCTGAATCATGCCGCTGGGCCAGGGCGGGATGGGCGGCCCACGCATTGGCGCGCTGGAGCGGTCTACCTGGCGGCCTTTTCCTTCGCGCGCGCACCGGACAGAATCCCAGCCAGGCCATAGTTGCCTTCGTGGCACGCGTATTCGTACAGCGGGCTCTCCGTCTTCTCCAGTGGGAACTCCACCGTCCAGGGCTGCGTGTAGACGGTGGGGTCAACTACGGTAGCGCGATACATTATGGTGTTCGGACCGGTGCGCGTCAGGCGCTCGGTGACATGCAGGTTTTCATCGCTCATGCCGTCGTATTGAACGCCGAAGCGGCTTTGGTCGCTGGCGCCAAAGTTGGTGGTTTCAATCACCAGCGTTTGCCCGTCCCAGCGGCCCACCGAATCGCCTTGCCATTGGCGCACGCTCGGTGGCAGGTGCGGCCGTTCTTCCGTTCCGTGGGCCACTGGAATGGTGCGCGTTTGGTGCCCCATTTCCGAGAGAATCGCAACCACGCCCGGCGCCTGCACGATTTGATAATAGTTGTTGTAATTCCCGGGCAGGAACGGCGGACCGGATTGCGAAAATACCAGGCACCGGTCGGGCAGCATGCGTGTTTCGGGACCGTCGTCGGCATGCTGGACTAGCCAGGCGTGCATTTCCTGGTATTTTTTCGCGGCGGCGGGCGTCATGGCGGGGAACCTGCCATTGGGAGGATCGACGAGCCGCGAGGTGCGCCGGTAGCTGGCCAGGTGAGCGCCGCGGTCGAACCAACCGTCATTGTAAGCGCGGCCGAGATCGGCTTCGGCCGAACCGTCGCGGCGGTCGCGATTGAGTTCATGGGCGCGTGCCTTCTCGTACGCCACAATCTCCGCTGGCGTGTAGAATTCCTTCTTGCCCAGCTCCACGGGACGCTCCAGCGGAGTCATACTGGCCGCATCCCAGACGCCTTCGAGATCCGGCTGCCCATCGGCGAGGGTCTGCGCGCAAACCGGAGCAACCGAAGCCAGAGCCAACACGGCTGGCAGGAAAAGGGACGACAAATAGCGAGCCATCATCGTGGACCTCTCGTTCACTGGATATTCTACTGCGTTGCGTTAGAATCAGCTAACGCCCCATGCCTCTGGCTCCCGGCACTCACTTGGGACCCTTCGAGATCCTTGCGCCGATTGGCTCGGGCGGCATGGGGGAAGTATGGAAAGCGCGCGATACGCGGTTGGGGCGTATCGTCGCGATCAAGCGCCTGCACGGCCAGCATGGCGAGCGGTTTGAGCAGGAAGCGCGGGCGATTGCGGCATTGAGTCATCCGAATATCTGCCAGATTTTCGACGTCGGGCCGGATTACTTGGTGCTGGAGTATATCGACGGCAGACCACTACAGGGGCCACTGCCTGTAGAAGAAGCCGTGCGGCTGGCGATTCAGATTGCGAGCGCGCTGGAAGAAGCGCACGGCCGAGGCATTTTGCATCGCGATCTGAAGCCGGCGAATATTCTGGTGACCTCGAAGGGCGCGGCGAAGCTGCTCGATTTTGGACTGGCGAAGCTGACCGCGGGCGCGGACTCCACGCGGACCATCGATGGAACGATCTCAGGCACCCCGTCCTATATGGCGCCGGAACAGATTGAAGGCAAGCCCTGCGACGCGCGCTCCGATGTGTTCAGTTTCGGCACCGTGCTGTACGAAATGCTGGCCGGCAGACGCGCGTTCGAGGGCATGGCCTCGGTGCTGCGCGACGATCCGAAGCCGCCGCCGGCGCTTGAGAGCTTAGTGTTGCGATGCCTGGCGAAGCGGCCCGGGCAGCGATTCCAGACCATCACCGAGGTGAAGGCTGCGCTCGAATCGGCAGCCAGCGCGAAGGCCGCCGAGAAAACACCATCCATCGCGGTCCTACCGTTTGCCAACATGAGCCGCGATGGCGATGACGAATATTTCTCCGATGGCCTGGCGGAGGAGATCATCAACGCGTTAACGCAAATCGCCGGTCTCAAAGTGATCGCCCGCACGTCGGCGTTCGCCTTCAAGGGCAGGAATGAGGACATTCGCAGGATCGCCGAAGCGCTCGGGGTGACGAATGTTTTGGAGGGCAGCGTCCGCCGAGCCGGGACTCGCCTCCGCGTCACCGCGCAATTGATCCATGCCACCGACGGCACGCATCTCTGGTCCCAGCGCTTCGATCGGGAGCTGACGGATGTGTTCGCTGTGCAGGATGAGATCGCGGCCGCCATAGCCGGAGCGCTGCGATTGAAGCTGACTGGCAAGCCGGCGACGGGGCGGCCACACGAACCGAATCTACCTGCCTACGAAGCGTTTCTGAAGGGTAGGCATCACTCTTACAGGTACTCGCCCGAAGCGTTCGCGCGCGCTGAAGATTACTACAAGCAAGCCATTGCGCTGGACCCGCAGTGGGCTGGCCCTCATTCTGCCTTGGGCTATCAATACTTTTTGCTCGGGGGCGTGGGCTTGCACCCCATGATTGAAATGGCGCCGCTCGCGCGCGCCGAAGCCCGGAAAGCGCTGGAGCTTCTGCCGTCCGAGCCAATGGCGCATGCTGTGCTCGGCGCAGTCGCGGCCTTGCATGATTACGATTGGAAAGAGGCCGAGGAACACTCCAAACTCGTCAGGGCCTCCGAGTCTCTCCCGCCGGAAGTCCAAGATTTCTATGCTCTGTTCTATTTATTGCCATTGGGACGATTCGAAGAAGCTATCCTGGAGCGTGTGAAAGCCATCGTACAAGACCCGTTGAACGCCAGGTGGCGCGCGCGTCAGGCGTTTACATTCCTTTGCGCGGAAAAGTACGAACTTGCAATTGTCGAAGCACGCAAGGCGCTGGATCTCGATGACAGGAGCTTTTGGCCTCACTACGTCATCGCCCTGAGCTACTTCTCCCAAGGAAAGTTGGTTGAAGCGCAGGAGCGGGCGGAAGAGGCTTGCCGCCTGGCGCCGTGGCACCCCGCGGTTGTAGGGTTCCTGGCCGGCCTTCGGGCGCAGGCCGGCGACAGGGACCTGGCGGAGAAATTGCTCGCAACCGTCCCTGCGACCAAGCCGGTAGGTATGGCCATGTATCACCTGGTTTGCTCGGAGATCGATACCGCCCTCGATTGGTATGAACGGGACATTGAACTGCGCCAGCCAACTGCGGCGCTGCTTGCTTCTGCCGGATTCCACAAACCGCTACGCGCCAGCCCGCGCTGGCCCAAGCTGGCGAAAATGATGAATCTGCCGGTGCCTGCGCCAGAATAAGCAATAAGCAAGTCTTGACAATGTGTCACCTTAGATATAATCTAAATTGTTGATGGACGCCGAGGCGATTAAACGGGCCTTGGAAGGCAGCGGGTTGCGGTGCACTCCGCAGCGCTACGCCGTGATGGCCTGCTTGATGGAACACAATCGGCATCCCACGGCCGCGGAAATCTTCGAAGCGGTGAATCGCGTGGATCCGCGCTCTTCCAGGGCCACTACTTATAACAATCTGCGGGATTTGGTGCAGGCGGGGTTGGTGCGTGAAGTAGCCGTCGAAGGCCGCGCCGCGCGATTCGATGCGAAAGGCGTGCTGCATCACCACTTCATTTGCGATCGCTGCGGCAATGTCGAGGACCTGGAGTGGTTCGACGTGCCAAAGCCTGCCGCGCGCTCCCTGGGTAAGCGGATCGTTCGTGAATGCGAACTCATTTTCCGCGGGCTCTGTACCAAGTGCGCCCCGCGGCGCGCCAAAATTTAAGTAACTCGAAAGAAGAGGAACATGAAGCAAGAAGAATCTACCGAGAAACAATTCGAAGTCGCCGTTGGGGAGCCTGTTCCCAATCAGCCAACGGAAAGCAAGTGCCCTTTCACGGCCGGCTCTCGCAAAAATGCAACGACTGGGACCCATTCAAACGCAGACTGGTGGCCCAATCAACTGAACCTGAAGATCCTGCATCAGCACTCCCCGCTATCGGACCCCATGGGCGAGGCGTTCAATTACGCCGAGGAGTTTAAGAGCCTTGACCTGGATGCCGTGATCAAGGACCTGCATGCCTTGATGACGAGGTCGCAGGAGTGGTGGCCCGCCGACTACGGCCACTATGGGCCGTTGTTCATCCGCATGGCGTGGCATAGCGCGGGCACGTACCGTATCGCCGATGGGCGAGGGGGCGCGGGCTCCGGATCGCAGCGATTTGCGCCGCTCAACAGCTGGCCGGACAATGTGAGTCTCGACAAAGCGCGCCGGCTGCTCTGGCCGATCAAGCAAAAGTACGGCCGGAAACTCTCCTGGGCCGACCTGATGATTCTTACCGGGAACGTTGCACTGGAGTCGATGGGATTCAAGACCTTCGGTTTCGGCGGTGGACGCGAAGACATCTGGGAACCGGAAGAAGACGTTTTTTGGGGGCCTGAGACCAAGTGGCTGGGTGACGAGCGCTACCGCGGTGACCGCCAGCTCGATAATCCTCTCGGCGCCGTTCAAATGGGCCTGATCTACGTGAATCCGGAAGGGCCCAACAGCAATCCGGATCCGATCGCGGCGGCCAGGGACATCCGAGAGACATTCGGCCGCATGGCGATGAATGACGAGGAGACGGTTGCCCTCATCGCCGGCGGACACACGTTCGGCAAAGCCCACGGCGCGGCCGAACCGAGCACGTATATGGGTCCCGAACCCGAGGGCGCCAATCTTGAGGATCAAGGCTTCGGCTGGATTAATACTTTTGGCAGCGGCAAAGGTCCCCACGCGATCACCAGCGGGCTGGAAGGCGCATGGACTTCTAACCCCACGAAGTGGGACAACAACTACTTCGAGAACCTGTTCGGCCATGACTGGGAACTCACGAAGAGTCCCGCCGGCGCTCACCAATGGACTCCTAAGAACGGGGCTGCGGCGGGAACGGTGCCGGATGCCCACGATCCGTCGAAGAAGCACGCACCGATTATGTTCACGACCGATCTCTCGCTGAAGTTGGACCCGACCTACGCGAAGATTTCGAAGCGTTTTCACGAGAACCCGCAGGAATTCGCAGACGCGTTCGCCAAGGCCTGGTTCAAGCTCACGCACCGTGACATGGGGCCTGTTTCGCGTTACCTCGGCCCGCTGGTGCCGAAAGAAACGCTTCTCTGGCAGGACCCCGTTCCTGCCGTGGATCATGAAGTGATCGGGGAGCAGGATGTGGCCGCGCTGAAGGCCAAGATTCTTGCATCCGGACTTACCATCTCCCAACTGGTTACGACAGCCTGGTCGTCGGCCGCAACATTCCGCGGCAGCGACAAGCGCGGCGGGGCGAACGGGGCGCGCATTCGTCTGGCTCCGCAAAAGTATTGGGAAGTCAACCAGTCGGGCGAGGTGGCGAAGGTTCTTGAGAAACTGGAGGCGATCCAGAAGGATTTCAATGGCTCGCAGTCCGGCGGTAAAAAGGTCTCGCTTGCCGACCTGATCGTCCTGGGCGGCGACATGGCTATCGAGGAAGCCGCAAAAAAGGCCGGGCACGAAGTGAAGATCCCCTTCTCGCCGGGGCGCACGGACGCTTCCCAAGAGCAGACCGATGTGAATTCGTTCGCCGTACTGGAGCCGGCCGCGGACGGGTTCCGCAACTATCTCCAGAAGGGACACGAGGGATCCGCCGCTGAGCTGCTGTTGGATCGGGCGAACCTGCTGACCCTGACCGCTCCCGAGATGACGGTTCTGGTTGGTGGCCTGCGCGTCCTGAGTGCAAACTTCGGGCAATCCAAGCACGGTGTTTTCACCAAGCGGCCCGAGACGTTGACGAATGATTTCTTCGTCAACCTGCTCGACATGAACACGAGGTGGGAGAAGTCCGCCAAATCGGAAGGCGTATTGGACGGGCGCGATCGGGCCACTGGCGAGCTCAAGTGGACGGGCACTGTCGTCGATCTCGTTTTCGGTTCTAATTCCCAGCTCCGGGCAATCGCGGAAGTCTATGCATGTGACGACTCGAAGAAGGCGTTTGTGGAGGACTTCGTGGCGGCGTGGAGCAAGGTGATGAATTTGGATCGCTACGATCTGGCTTAAGCGGTCAGCGTCCCGATCCAAATCCGGCCGCCGCCAAGCCGCTGAGAATAAATTGAACCGCAATGGCCATGAGCAGCAGTCCCATAAAGCGCGTTAGGACGCGGATGCCCGTGTCGCCCATGCGCCGGCCCACGCGGTCGGCGGCGGCCAGAATCCAGTAGGAGAGAAACGCCGTCAGCGCCAGCACTATAATGATCGACACGCTGTGCTGCCAGCTCGCCGATTGAGCCATCAGCGCCATGACAGTGGAGATGGATCCCGGACCGGCCAGCATGGGAACACCCAGCGGAATAATCCCGACGTCCTCTTTCTCCATGGCCTGCTGGGTTTCGGACGCCGTTTCCTTGGTTTGGGAGCGGCGCGCCTGCACCATGTCGAGCCCGATCAGGATCATGATCAATCCTCCCGCGATGCGAAACGCCGGAAGCGTGATTCCGAACATCTTGAAGATCAGCGTGCCGGCCAATGCGAAGCCGGACAATACCAGGAAACATGTCCAGGAGGCGCGTTTCGCCATATGCCGGCGGTGTTCCATGTCATCCTCGGCCGTCAGCGCCAGGAAGGTCGGGATGCACGCGATGGGGTCGACGATAAAAAATAACGAACTGAACGCGAGCAGGAGAAACTGGATATGTTCTTGTATGGAGCCCAGCATGGGATAGCGGTCTATCCATTATGAAATACAATTTTCTCATCGACAGCTATAACACCGAGCGGTTGAAGGTGGTCGGTGTCTGGAGCATGTTTCGCGACGACGAGCTTCCGGTCCGGCCAAACCCGGCGTCTACTCCGCTGGACACACGAGGGCGCAGCGTCCACGAACAGATGGTGCATCAATGCGTCAGCGAGGATTTTTGGTTTCGAACCATTCTCGGCATCGATGTAAATGCACCGCCCTTGCCGCCTCGCGAAACTCGTTGGGAGTTCATGGCGCAATACACCGCGGACAGCGCCAAACGCCTGGCGATGCTGCAAGCAACCGCCGAGCCTTGGTGGGAAGAAATGGTGTCGTTCTTCAACGTGAGGCGCTCCCGGGCTTGGGTGCTGACACGCCGCATGACTCACACGGCGCAGCATCGAGGGCAATTATTGGCCATGCTTCGTATGTTGGGTCGTGACCTCCACAGCACCTATGGGCCCACGGCTGACACCGGAGGCCTGATGCAGCATCATGCGCCGACTATCTACGCTTATCCAAACTTGGAGGCGCTGCTGCATGCTGAGTCCACCGGCGGCGCAAAATCGTCTCTGCCGCCGCGCTCGGATCGGCCGGTAACGGAGCGTCCGTCTGGCGTAACATCTTGAGAGAGGTGACTGCATGAAGTTTCCTGGCGGATGGTTACTGGCGCTTGGCGCCATGGCGATAGCGATACCCTACGCGGGCGCGCATTTCAGACTGCTGGAGCCGCAGGGCTGGATCGAGCAGAACAATCTTGGCGACCCGCAGAAGGCCGGGCCGTGCGGCGGCACTTTGACCGACAGCGGAACGCCGACCAATGCGGTGAATAAGGTCCAGGGCGGTCAGATGCTGCACATCAAAGTGCAGGAAACCATCTTCCATCCGGGACATTATCGCGTTGCCCTGGCGGTAAACTCACGTTCCGAGCTGCCGCCCGATCCACAGGTCACAACGCGCGATACCAATAAAGGGCCATGGTCGGTTTCGTCGGCAATTGCCGGTCAACCTCAGATTCCGGTGCTCGCCGATGGCCTGTTTGTGCACACGACGAAGCAAACCAGCCCATTTGAGACGGACGTCCAGCTCCCCAACATCAGCTGCGAAAACTGTACGCTGCAGATTATCGAGTTCATGGCCGAACACGGCTACAATAACCCCGGTGGTTATTTCTACCACCATTGCGCGGTGTTGCAGATCACGCCCGATCCGGCGAAAGCGATCGACACGCGCTGGCCGGCCGCGCATTAGGGCGATTCACTTCGAAGGCAACACCAGTTCGCACGGCTCGGGATCCCATTTGGATCCATCCGGCTCGCGCCGATAATGGTTGCTCACCACCCAGGGCGCGTCCAGATAGCGCGGGTCTTCTAAAATCTGGGTCTGCACCAGATAATCCGCGCCGCCGCTCTTGTGAAGGTCGTAGTATTCCGTAAGCACCGCGTTCGCGCTGAACGGAACCCCATTGTTGCGGAGATACCCGGGCTTGATGTGAGTGGTGACCACCTTCAAAGTTCCGCCCAACTTGCGCGTGTCCGGAGGCGCCGGTGGCGAGGCCATGCTGGCGGCCGCGAATCCTGGCGTGTTCGGATCTTGCGCCGGGATCTTCGAAGTGTAGGCTCGTATCGATTGCGGCGTTTGCCATTGGGCGATGGAGAATCCTTGCAGCGTGGGTTCGCCCGCAGGCGTGGTTGCGCCGAACAGAAACAGCCGGGTCTGTTTTCCCGCGTCGATCTCGACTTTCAGTGTGTTGTCGTTTGACCAGGTGATATGCAGCCGCGCAGGCTCGCGCATGATGTTCGGAGCGCCGTAGCTAAGGCATTGCTTGCCTTCCGCGATATCCTTGGCCGGATCCCAGGTATCGGCCATGCGTTTGCCTTCGGCATTCAGCGGAATGCTGTAATAATCGCCCCTCGGGGCGGTCAGCATGCGATAGCGCCAGTCTTCGGTGACCAACGAAACCCAGTAGCCGGTGATATCGATCGGGGCATTTGTCCGTGAGGCCGCGCTGGCTTGCGTTTGAGCCTTCAGGCCGACTCCTGCAAGCGCAAATCCAATCGCGATCCAGTGGAACTTCATTTGGTTTTCAGGCTCCTATAGACAGCCTCCACCAACATGTCTCCGGTCCAGGCGCTGGTGCTGTAACGCCGATCGTAGTCGCGGCTCAAGCGCGCTGCCTGCACCTCTTCCAGCGTCTTGCCCTTGCGCAGCATATCCTGAACGCGGTCGCGAATGATGGTGAGCATGTCCCGGTAATCGGTCACATCGGCTTCATCACACAAGCGGCCATGGCCGGGAATCACCATGGTGCCGCCTTCCTGCATGGAGCGAGGCACGGTCAAGTCCAGGATGTGGTTCAGGGCCGCGATTTCTCCCTGAATGCTGCCGCCACGCTTTAAGTCGACCACCGGATAGCCCGTGGTGAGAAAAACATCTCCGGCCGCGATCACATTCGAGCCCCGAAACAAGACAATGCTGTCGCCGTCGGTGTGCGCATTCTTTTCGGCAATAATCTGAATCGCTTCTCCATTGAACGCGAAGCTCTTTTCATCCAAAAACGTGAGCGTCGGCCAGGCGGCGGAGGAAACTCCCGATCCGTCGCGAGTGAAGCGCTGCAGGACGTTGTCCTGCGCGAATAACGCCACCTCGGGCTGGGTCTGAAAACCTCGGGGCCCGGACATTGGCTTCAATAGCGCCTCGTTGGATCCGTTGTGATCCGCGTCCGGGCCGGTAACGATCATGAAGCGAACCGGCTCGCTGGACAACTTACGGAGTTCGGCCAGAATCGTATTCCGCAGCTGCGCCGGTCCGGTGTCCACCAGCAGCACGCCGTCGTGGCCAGGATCTTTTCCCACTTGAATCGCGATGTTTCCCAGCGTGCTGGCGAACATATACACGTTGCCTTGCACGTGCCGCACTTCGTATGGAATTCCATCGGCCTTCTGCGGTTCTTGTGCCGAGGCCAGGGACGCGATGAGCGCGGCGAACAGGCAGGCGGCTCTCATTGCTGCGCCCCAGCTTTCTTTTTGTGCTCTTGCTCGAACTGCACTTCGAACACCTTGGCGTGCGGGATGGCCATCTGCTTCAACTTTTTGCGATATTCCGGGTACATGGTTTCCGCTCCGCCGCGGCTCGCTTCAAACGGCACGCCATATTCTTCGGAGAACTCCCGGAGCACCGCGTTCGTCCCTGGCAAGTGGTGCGGCACCCAGCCATACGGCCTCGGAATCTCTGGCACCGGCAGGCACGAGCCGTAGCCCGCGATGGGCGTAAAAACCTGATAGGGATTCCAGACCCAGCTCTCGGTGCGCACCAGCGGCTCGGTCAAATAGATGGGGTCATCGGTGATGGTGGTCAGCGTCAGATACTTGTCGTGCAGATCGAAAAACTCGGTCAGCGTCGCTTGATCGGAAAATGCGATGCCGTTGCGCCGCAGATAGCCCGCCTTGATGTGCGTGGTCTCAATGTGCAGCGTGTCCCCCTCCCAAACGCCAGTCGAGAAACCGGCCCAGGTGTGCGGGGCGAATTGCGAGGGATGCGCGCGGCCATCCATCCATATGGTTCGCGGGCCGGTATACGTTCCATCGATGATGAAGGCCAGGATTTGCCCGGAACCCGGATCGTTGATGGTGGAGATCTTTAAACCGGACGGCCCGCGCATGGCGTACGGGGCCGAGTGCGGGATGCACTGGTGTTGCAGCACCGAAACAAGATCGCCGTCCCATGTATCGGCTCGCAGGCGCTCATCGTCGTTGATCGGGATGCCCAGGTAATCGCCCACCGGCGCGCCAGGATCGGTGCGCTCCAGCTCGTCTTCGTGGTACATCGCCGTCCACATTCCGGATGGATTGAAGCCCATACCGCGCTGCGCGAACGCTGGAACCGCCGTAAATACGGCGGCTGCAAGCAGCCATGTGACGAACGACGTAACGAACCAGGCGACGGCGGAGGCGACTCGGCCCATGGATCTGGAAGCTCCTTCTTCCCAGCGCGTATTGTATAACACTCGCGAAATACCAGGGAACCACTGGCACTTGCTTAACGTATCTTTCCAATGGTTAACCTTGTCTCGCACCGCTTCCAGCGATACTGAAAGAAACTTATGCCCACCCGATTGCAAACCGCAGTCCTAACCACGTTCGTGCCTTTGTTCTTTGCGGCGCACGCCTCCGCTCAATCGGAAATCAGCGTGCGCCCAGCCACTGGCGGTCTCGGTTGGCTGACGCATCCTTACCAGCCCAGGTATATTCCGCCGATTCGGCTGACGAACTCGCCGCGCATGGATTCGCTGATCCGCGCGGGGAGCCTGTACCTGACCGCGTCCGATGTGGTCGCGCTGGCTATCGAAAACAACATCGACGTGGAAGTGCAGCGCTATGGTCCACTGCTGGCCAAGGAAGTGCTACGTCGCGCGCAGGGCGGCGGAGCGTTGCGCAGCGTTGGAGCGGCCGTAGCCGCGGGACCGCAAAGCGTCAGCTTGCAGGGCGTCAGCGTGAACAACTCCGGCTCGGTCGCGCTCTCCTCCGGAACCGGAGTCAGTTCGGGCGGCGGCATCGTCACGCAGTTGGGTCCGAACATTCCCTCGCTCGATCCGTCTCTGTTCGCGCTGGCCAGTTTCCAGCACGCCACCATCCCGCAAAGCAACACGTTGTTGACCGGGACCGACGCTCTGATCCAGGGGACGCGCACTTTCCAGGTGCAGTATGCGCAGACTTGGGACGTCGGCTTCACCATGCAATGGACCTACGCCAGCAGTCACTATCACGTCAACAGCAGCTTCTTCAGTTTGGACCCGTATAACACAGGCGATCTCGACCTGCAGATCACGCAAAACCTGCTGCAGGGTTTCGGAAGGGCCGTCAACGGACGCAATATCCGAGTGCAGCGCAACAATGTCAAGGTCAGCGATTTGCAATTCAAGCAGCAGGTGATCACCACGGTTGCCGCCGCCCTGAATCTGTATTGGGATCTGGTGGCCTTCGCGGAGGATGTGCGAGCCCGGCGGCAGGAAGTGTCCACCGCGCAACAGTTGCTCGATGACAACAAAAGGCAGGTGCAGATTGGAGCGCTGGCGGAGATTGAAATCACGCGCGCCGAAGCGCAGCTCTACTCCAGCCAGCAAGACCTGGTGGTCTCCCAAACCAATCTGCAGCAACAGGAGATCATTCTGAAGAACGCGCTCTGCCGTAACGGGATTTCGGCGGCGGGTCTTGACAACATCCGCATCGTGCCGCTCGATAAGATTGAGGTTCCCGCGAGCGACGAAATCCGTCCGTTAAAGGACTTGATCGACGAGGCGCTCGCCAAGCGCAGTGAAATCGCGGAAGCAAAGCTCAATATCGACAGCAACGAAATGAATCTGGTCGGCATCAAAAACTCGCTGAAGCCGACGCTGCAAGCTTTCGCCGAATTAACCAACAACGGCCTTTCGGGCGAACTCACCGCCCTGGGCGCCACGCAAGCCGGTGTCGCTTATCTGGCCGGCGGGTACGGAACCATGCTGGCCGAAATCGCACGGCGCAACTTTCCCAACTACTCCGCGGGATTGTCGTTGAACATTCCGCTGCGCAATCGCGCGGCTCAGTCCGATTACGCCACCAGCGAGCTTGAGCTTCGCCAGAACCAGCTCAATTTGCGCAAAAACATAAACCAGGTTGCGGTGGACGTGCAAAACGCGCTTATCGGATTACAGCAGGCTCGCGTGCGCTACGATTCGGCAACCAAGTCGCGCCAGCTGCAGCAAGAGACTCTGGCGGCCGATCAACGCCGCAACGCTCTCGGCGCGGCCACCGTTTTCCAGGTTATCCAGGACCAGCGTGATTTGGCCACTAGCGAGAGCAGCGAGACCCAAGCCATGGCTAACTATACGCACGCGCAGATCGCTCTCGATCAGGCCTTGGGGAGCACGCTGGAGGTGAACCACATATCACTGGATGAGGCGCTGGAAGGACAACTCGCGCGACCCTCCGAGCTTCCGGCGAATCTTCCGGGAGGTAAGCAATGACAACGCACCGGCTCCCTCACGGTCGCGGCTCGGTGTCCAAGCAAGTGGTCGCGATCGGTCTTTGCCTGGCCTCGCTCACCTGGGCCCAGGACATCCCCACCATCGAGCCGGAACGGGCCCAAGCGCCCATCATCATCCGGCCGTATTTGCCGGTCACGGTTCCGCCGGTGCGCCTCGCGAATTCCCCGCGCCTTCAGGAACTGGTGCGCGCCGGAACCTTGTATTTGACCGCGCAGGACGCCATCGCGTTGGCGCTCGAAAACAACATTGACATCGAAGTCAGCCGCTACAATCCATTCATCAGCGCCTGGCAGCTGGAGCGCTCCCAAGCGGGCGGCGCACTGCCGGGGGTCCCGAGCAGCGCCTCGCAAGCCGGATCGGTAGCCACCGGCCAAGGCGTCTCCGGAAGCCAGGCCGCCGCGGGAGTAAGCGTTCCCGGCGCGAGCGCCAACGTCAACAAAAACTCCAACGCGACCATTTCGCAAATCGGCCCGGTTACTCAGAACCTGGACCCGATACTTCAGGAGACCGACACTTTCAGCCACACCAGCACGCCGCAGCCCGATCCGGAGCAAAGCCAGGTGCTCAGTCTGGTGCAGAATACGCGCGGATATAGCGGAACTTTTCAACAAGGCTTGCTGAGCGGCGGCATCGCCACGGTCAGCTACACCGAGCATTACTTGAACGAAAACGCTCCCACCGATGTGCTGAATCCCACCGTCGCCCCGAGCGTCAGCGTGTCCATCCAGCACAATTTCCTGCAAGGTTTCGGCGTCGCGGCCAACGCCCGCACCATCACCGTTTCGCGCATGAATCTGAATACCACGGAGCTGAACTTCAAGTCCCAGGTGGAGGGAATGGTGAGCCAGGTTTTAAATCTCTATTACAATCTAGCGGGCGATTATGAGGATCTTCGCGCCAAGCGTTCCGCATCCGAAACCGCGCAGACGTTCTTGCGCGATGTGAACCGGCAAGTGGAAATCGGATCGGTGGCGCCCAGCGATGTGATCGCCGCTCAAGCGCAAGCAGCCACTACCGCGCAGGCCGTGGTGGATTCCGACACCACGCTGCGGCAGCAAGAGCTGTCGCTCAAAAACCTGATCAGCCGAACAGGCCCCGCCGATCCGGTGCTCGCCAACGTGCGCATCGTGCCCATCGATTCCATCGAAATGCCGGCCGCCGACGATCTGCCTTCCGTCAGCCAGATGGTGCGGCAGGCGCTGGCCGATCGCGCCGATCTGGCCGCTGAGCTAGCCGGTGAAAAGGCCAACGAAGTGAGCGCCCTCGGAACCAGGAACGGCATTCTGCCCACCCTGCAGGGCATCGTCGCCGAGAGCCAGGCCGGATTGGCCGGTGTGCCCAAAACCGTCACGATAGACGGCTTCACCGAACAATCGTCCCCGAACTTCCGAGGCGGCATGGGGACCGCGCTCGCTCAAGTCTTTCAGCGCGATTTCGCCACCGATATCGCCGCCGTCTTCTTCCAGGAGCCCATTCGTAACCGGCAGGCGCAAGCCGATTACGCCATCGATCAGTTGACGCTCCGGCAAACCCAGCTTGGCAATCGCAAGGATCTGAGCCAGGTGGAAGTGGACGTGCGAAACAACCTGGTCTCGTTGCAGCAGGCCCGGGTCCGCTATGAGGCGGCGCTCAGAAACCGCGTGCTCCAGCAACAGCTGTTCGATGCCGAGCAGAAGAGATTCCAGCTTGGTGCATCCACGCCCTATAACGTCGCAGTCCAACAGCGCGACTTGATTTCCGCGCAATCCTCCGCGGTGGCGGCGCTGGTTGCCTATAGCACGGCCCGCGTCGCGCTCGACCAGACTCTGGGCGCAACGCTCGAGCGGACCCACGTCAGCATCGAGGCGGCTAAGAATGGAAGGCTGCCCGCCGTTCCCCGGCGGCCGTAACGGCCCTTAGTTCGCTATCCTGGAACCCGGCGGCAGAATTCTCCGTATGAAGGATGTAGCCAAAATTGGTGCAACCAAACATGGACCTTCGCATCGAGAACCTTTCCAAGACCTACCCCAACGGCGTCCGCGCGCTGGACAATGTTTCGCTCACCATCCCGCACGGCATGTATGGACTGCTTGGGCCCAACGGCGCGGGCAAGTCCACGCTGATGCGCACCATCGCGACGCTTCAGGAGCCGGACAGCGGTCAGATTTGGCTCGGCGAGATCGATGTTTTACGCCAGAAGGACGAAGTGCGCAAGCGCCTGGGATATCTGCCCCAGGACTTTGGCGTGTACCCCAGAATCTCGGTGCAGGACATGCTGGATCATCTGGCGCTGCTCAAAGGTTTCGACAATCGCCGGGAGCGCCACGAACTGGTGGAGTCGCTGCTGGTTCGCACCAACCTGCATCAAGTCCGCAAGAAAGCCCTGTCGGGATTTTCCGGCGGTATGCGGCAGCGCTTCGGCATCGCGCAGGCGCTAATCGGCAACCCGCAGCTGCTGATCGTGGATGAGCCCACCGCGGGTCTCGATCCTGGCGAGCGCAACCGCTTCTATAACCTGCTTTCCGAGATCGGTGAGCACGTCATTGTTATTCTTTCCACGCACATCGTCCAGGACGTCATGGAGCTGTGTACTAACATGGCGATCATCCATGAAGGGCGCGTGCTGTTTGCCGGCGTTCCCGAGGATGCGGTCGGCGAGTTGACCGGGAAAATCTGGAAGAAGTCCATTCAGAAGCCGCAGATCAAAGAGTACGAAGAACGCTACAGGTTGATTTCGAGCAAGCTCATCGCCGGCCGGCCCCTGATACATGTCTATAGCGCCGAGCCGCCTGGAGACGGATTCCAGCCCGTGCCGGCGGATCTCGAGGATGTGTTTTTCTCGCGCATCGCGGGATTGCAGTAGCCAAACATGCTGATCCATTTTTTAAGCTTCGAAGTCCGCTACTGGCTGCGCTCGTGGATGCTCTGGATCTTTTTTTTCATCATCGCCCTGATGATCTTTGGCGCAACGGCAACAGACCAGATCACAATAGGCGGGGCGCTCGAAAACACCTATCGCAACGCGCCGTTCGTCATCGAGAATTACTACGCCATCATGAGCCTGCTGACGCTGCTGATGACGGTGGCCTTCGTAAATTCGGCCGCCTCGCGCGATTTCGCCTATAACACGCACCAACTGCTGTTCGCCACTCCGCTGAAGAAGTTCGATTACCTCACCGGACGCTTTTTGGGCTCCGCTCTGATTGCGGCGATACCGATGCTCGGCGTCTCTCTCGGGATCCTCGTCGGGAAGTGGATGCCGTGGGTGGATGCGGAGCGTTGGGGGCCGGTGAATTGGACGGCTCACCTCTACGGCATTCTGGTCTTCGCCATTCCAAATACTCTCTTCATCGCGGCCATCATATTCACCATTGCCGTTCTGACACGCAGCACCGTGACGTCGTTCATCGGCGGTCTGGTGTTGCTGACCGCGTATGGCGTCGGCCAGGCGCTGACCACCGACATCACGCATGAAACATGGGCGGCCCTGCTCGATCCTTTTGGCATCCGGACCTTCGGGCTCGCGACAAAATATTGGACCGTGGCCGAGAAGAATACGCTCGCCATCGGATACAGCGGCCTGCTGCTGTGGAATCGCGTGATCTGGCTGGCGGCGGGCGCAGCCATCTTCGCATTCGCCTATTCGCGGTTCCGCTTTGAGGAACGCGCCGGACGCAGCAAGAAAGCAGGCGACAACGCCGAACCGGCCGCTCTGGTGACCATACGATTTCCTCAGGCGCGGCAAGCCTTCGGGTTCGGCGTGCAATGGGCGCAGTTCTGGGGAGATTTCAAAGTTGAGTTCTTCGGGCTGGTAAAATCGACCTCCTTCATTGTCATCACCTGCGCGGCGCTCCTGAATACCATCCCGAGCCTGATCCTCAGCGCGTCGGAGGGCTATGGCAACACGTCGCTCCCTGTAACCTATCGGCTCATCGAGATCATTCAGGGCACCCTCTATTTTTTCCTGATCTGCATGGTGACTTATTACGCCGGGGTGCTGGTCTGGAAGGAGCGCGATGCGAGAATGGACGAAATTGAGGACGCCATGCCGCACCGCGACTGGCCGTCTTACGCATCCAAGTTGTCGGCCCTGCTGTGTGCCATTTTTCTGATCGTCTGCGTGGCGGGCGTCAGCGGCATTCTCATGCAGGTGTTCAGCGGCTATCACCGCTATCAGTTGGGCTTGTGGGTTACCGAACTGCTGGGGATGGATTTCACCGGGTTCATATTCCTCGCGGTGCTGGCATACTTCGTGCACGTAATTTCGCCCAACAAGTACGTTGGGTATTTCGCCTACATCGCGTTCGTGATCGCTAACCAGTTTGTGTGGCGGCCGCTGCATGTGGCGACACGGTTAGTCCAGTTCGGCTCGCAGCCCAGCACCACATACTCCGACTTCTTCGGCTTCGCGCCCTATTGGGAAAGCTGGACGTGGTTCACGGCGTACTGGCTGGCTTTTTGCGGATTGCTGGCCGTCGCCAGCGTTTTGTTATGGCAGCGCGGCCGCGAGCGGGCGTGGAAACTCCGCCTGCGGCAGGCCCGTCTGCGTTTCACCGCGCCTGTCGGTGTCCTGGCTGTCGTGTTGCTGGCTGCGTTTTTGGGAACGGGCGGGTGGATCTATTACAACACCAAGGTCCTCAATACGATTCTCAGCGAGGACGATCGCGATCATATGGCCGTCGACTACGAGAAGACCTACAAGAAGTATGACAAGCTGCCACAGCCGCGGACCATCGATCTGAAATACACCATCGATCTGTATCCCGAGCGCCGCGCGGCGATCATGCACGCCGACACCATCATCCAGAACAAGACCAGCAAACCCATCAACGTATTGCATCTGAATTATGCTGGCCCGGAGTATGGAACCGAAGTCCAGGTCGACGGAGCCAAGATGAAGCAGGACGACCAGCGGCTGCAATATCGCATCTATGACCTTGATCCACCGATGCAGCCGGGCGAACAGCGCCACTTGCGGTTTACAGTCTCACGAGAGCCGCGCGGGTTCGAGAATACAGTCAGCGTGTTGCAGGTAGTGCAGAACGGAACGTTCTTTAACAACGCGGAAGTGTCTCCGCAGATTGGTTATCAACCGCAGCGCGAACTCGACAATAGAAACAAGCGCAAGAAATTCGGCCTGAAGGAGAAGGATCTGATGCCGGCTCTGGAGCGCAACTGCACCGCCGATTGCATGGACACCTACCTCAGCAACAATTCCGATTGGGTGAACGTGGAAACCGTGATCTCCACATCGCCCGGCCAGATCGCCGTGGCGCCTGGATCCCTGGAGCGCCAATGGACCGAAAACGGCCGATGTTACTTCAAATACAAGCTCGATCACTTCTCGGTCAATTTCTATTCGTTCCTCTCGGCCGAGTATGAAGTGGCGCGAAAGGATTGGAACGGAATCAAGATCGAAGTGTACTATCTCAAGGAACAACCCTGGAACGTCCCGAAAATGTTGCGGTCGGTGGAGAAGTCGTTCGAGTATTACACCACCAATTTCGGGCCTTACCCGCACAAGGAAGCGCGCATCCTCGAATTTCCGCGCATTGCCACCTTCGCGCAGGCCTTCCCCGGCACCATGCCGTATTCGGAGAGTATTGGGTTCATCGCGAACCTGAAGGATCCCGAAGACATCGACATGGTCTACTACGTGGTGGCTCATGAAATGGGGCATCAGTGGTGGGCGCACCAGGTAATGGGCGCTAATATGCAGGGCGCCACGCTGCTCTCCGAAACGCTCGCCCAGTATTCGGCTCTCATGGTGATGGAAAAGGAATACGGGCGCGACATGATGCGGAAGTTCCTGAAGTACGAGATGGACAACTATCTCCGCAACCGCGGCAGGGAATTATTGAAGGAACGCCCGCTGCTGAGAGTCGATTCGAATCAGGGATACGTGCACTATCGCAAAGGCAGCGTCGTGATGTATTACCTGAAAGAAATGATCGGCGAGGAAGCGGTGAACCGGGCTCTGCGAAAAGTTTTGCAGCAGTACGCCTATGCACCGCCGCCCTATCCGGTGTCCTACGCGCTGGTGGACGCGCTGCGCGACGAGACTCCGCCCCAGTATCAATACCTGATCCGGGATCTGTTCTACGACATCACCCTGTTTTCGAATCGCACCTTGTCAGCCACCGCCAAAAAACGCGCGGACGGCAAATATGACGTTACGATTCACGTCGACACTAAGAAGTTCAAGGCCGACGAAAAGGGCGAAGAGCATGAAGTGCCGGTGAACGACTGGATCGACATCGGGGCTTTCGCCAAACCGCCTAAGGGAAAGAAGTACGGCAAGACCCTGTACCGCGACCGGGTACTCATGAAGAGCGGGGCGGGGACTTACACTTTCACCGTGGATGACACGCCGGACAAAGCGGGCATCGATCCATTTCTGTTGCTAATCGACCGCATTCCCGACGACAACACCAAGACCGTGGATATCGCCGGCTAACTCGCGCTGCCGAGCCGCGACCGTGAGGGAGCCGGTTGTCCGCTTGCTGACGCGCGCGGCTCAGTAGGAACGGGGAGCGGCCCATAGCCTGCATAGAAATTTTGGATTAGTATTCGTCCTGACGGCTCGCTTACAATACTGCTAGAGTCTACGTTGGCTCCCGCTTTTCCTCGTTTGTAAACCCACAATCCTCGTCAGTGCAGTTCGCGGAATTCCAGATGTTCGGGAGGAAGTGTGTCTACGAGTCTACTCTTGGGAATCCTTTGTTTTTCAGCGGCGCTGTCCGCTCAAATACTGCCACCCGATCCCCGTCACCTGCAGGTTCCCGAGACATTGGAACCCGGCACGCCGCCCCCGATTGCATCAGTGGTTCCGGACTGGCCGGCGCCCTCCCAACCGAAACCGATTTCCGGCATTGTATCGCTGCGCGAACTCCAGCATCCGGTTCCCAAAAAGGCGCTTCGCGCGGCGTATGATGCGCAGCAGCTCACGAACGCGGACAAGATTCCGCAGGCCATCGCGAAGCTGGAAAAAGCCGTTCGCATAGCTCCTGCCTATCGCGATGCGCACTGCAACCTGGGCGTCCTCTACGCGCGCGTGGGCCGCATCGACGATGCCCGGGCCGAGTTTCAAAAGGCCCTCGACATTGGACCGCCCGCCGCGCCAATCTACGCCGATCTGGCGCTGGCTTCCGTGGCTACAGGCGAGTTCACAGAGGCTGAGGCGTTCGCTCGCAAGGCCCTCGAATTGGATCCCGCGGACAGCGCCGCCCGGCTGCTTCTGAACCACGATTCCCACTAGAATTCCCCCCTTAAATCGAACGAAATTTGAGTGGTGCCGGCAGTGCCCAAACTGCTAAAATAGGGCTTGCGAAACGCACTTGTTATCGAGCGCTTCGCGCCTCTATTTTCCAGGAGTTAACTAGTTGGCAGATCCACAAGACCCCACGAACCCGCCGCCGCCTCCGCCTGACCGCGCCTCGCAAATGCCCCTGGGAGGCGATGGCAAGCAGAACCTGATCCCCATCAACATCGAAGACGAGATGCGGCGATCGTATCTCGACTACGCGATGAGCGTGATCATCGGGCGCGCGCTGCCCGACGTCCGCGACGGCCTCAAGCCCGTGCATCGCCGCATTTTATATGCGATGTCGGAGATGGGCCTCGCGTTCAACCGGCCTTACCGCAAGTGCGCCGGCATCGTGGGCGAAGTGCTGGGCAACTTTCACCCGCACGGCGACGCTCCAGTTTACGACGCGTTGGTGCGCATGGCGCAGGACTTCTCGCTGCGCTATCCGCTGGTGGACGGCCAGGGAAATTTCGGCTCCGTGGATGGCGATCCGCCCGCGGCTTATCGGTACACCGAAGCCCGGCTTTCCCGCATCGACACCGCGCTGCTCGAAGATCTCGACAAAGAGACCGTCGATTTCCGACCTAATTTCGACGAGCGCCGCGTCGAGCCTGAAGTTCTGCCCACGCGCGTTCCCAACTTGCTGATCAACGGATCTTCCGGCATCGCGGTCGGCATGGCCACCAATATTCCGCCGCACAATCTCAACGAGATCATCAACGCCACCATTCTGCTGGTTCAAAAACCCGACACGCACCTGAGCGAGATTGTGAACCTGGTGCAAGGCCCCGATTTTCCCACCGGCGGATTCATTCTCGGCCGCCAGGGCATTTTGGACTATTTCACCAAGGGCCGTGGCACGCTCAAGCTGCGCGCCAAAGCCGCCACCGAGAAATCCGGAAAGGACCGCGAAGCGATCGTCGTCACCGAGATCCCCTACCAGGTCAACAAGGCACGTCTGATCGAAGCGGCCGCCGGCCTGGTCAACGACAAGAAGATCGAGGGCATCTCCGAAATTCGCGATGAAAGCGATCGCGACGGCATGCGCATCGTGTTCGAGCTGAAGCGCGGCGAGCAAGCCGAAGTAATCCTGAACAATCTCTACAAGCACACCCAACTCCAGATCAACTTCGGTGTCATCATGCTGTCCATCGTTAACGGGCAGCCGCGCGAACTGGGCCTGGCGGACGTGCTCAGGCGCTTTATCGATCACCGCATCGACGTGGTGCGGCGCCGCACCGATTACCTGCTGCGCAAAGCCCGCGAGCGCGAGCATATATTGCTGGGCTTTCAGAAAGCCCTGGAAAATCTCGACGCCGTGATCAAGCTGATCCGCGCGTCCAAAACACCCCGCGAAGCCCGCGATGGCTTGATTGGCACGTTCCAGTTCACCGAACGGCAAGCTCAGGCCATCATCGAGATGCAGCTCCAGCGCCTCACCGGCATGGAGATTCAGAAAATCCTGGACGAGCTGACGGCGATTCAGGTCGAGATCGCCGAGTATCTGGAAATCCTGGCATCCGACAAAAAGCTGCGCGGCATCATCGTGCAGGAATTGAAGGACGTTCAGAAGGAATTCGGCGACGAGCGCCGAACGCAGATCATCGAGGACACCGGCGAGATCCATCTCGAAGATCTCATCCAG
>Ga0302326_10001112_pt1 | contig 70037 bp, 65 predicted proteins | sample Palsa_T0_3_FD_202264 | JGI IMG/M metagenome (GOLD analysis project Ga0302326, IMG submission 202264) | Peat permafrost microbial communities from Stordalen Mire near Abisko, Sweden - Palsa_T0_3 | ecosystem: Environmental > Terrestrial > Soil > Palsa > Peat permafrost | place: Sweden: Abisko... | reverse complement strand
GCACGGCGCCGGCGGACCGGCGCCGAAGCGCATCGTTGTGGGGTACGGTTTTTGGATATTCCTGCTCTCCGACGTGATCATGTTCGCGAGCTTTTTCGCCGCCTACGCGGTGCTCTTCAAAAACACCGCGGGAGGCCCCACAGCCCAGCAACTGTTCGATCTGCACAATACCGCGGTGGAGACGGCGTGCCTCCTTGCCTCGACCTTTACCTGCGGGATGGCGAGCCTCGCGGTGGGTCAGCGCAGTCAGAAGTGGACGCAAATCTTCCTCCTGGCCACGGGACTTCTCGGCCTCGTCTTCATTACCCTCGAGGTCCGCGAGTTCCTAAGCTTGGTTCACCGCGGCGCCGGCCCCAGCCGCAGCGCTTTCCTGTCTTCTTTCTTCACGCTGGTGGGATGCCACGGAGTGCACGTGAGCGCGGGTATCCTGTGGCTCGGCACGATGATGGCGCAGTTCTACGCGAAGGGGTTCCGCCAGGATATCCGCCATCGATTCCTATGCTTCAGCCTCTTCTGGCATGCCCTGGACATCATCTGGGTGGGGATTTTCAGCTTGGTTTACCTGGTCGGGACCCTGCCTCCGGAGCTTCTACCATGAGCAGCGAACACGAATTCGATGCAGGCTCGAACGTCGGTGAGGATCGCGCGCCCGGCGCCACCGGCCGGGAAGGCACCCTCGGTCAGGAGGTGGGCGGCTACGTACTCGGACTCGCCCTCGCCGTGGGGCTCACCGCAGCTTCGTTCTGGGTGCGCGGCACCGGCCTGGTCTATGGGCCCGGACTTGCCCTGGCGCTGCTGGTACTCGCCGTCGCCCAGATGGGCATCCATCTCATCTTTTTCCTGCACATCACCACCGATCCGGATAACGCGAACAACGTGCTCGCGCTGGCCTTCGGGGTTCTGATCGTCTGTTTAATCGTCTTTGGTTCCTTGTGGGTCATGGAGCATTTGAATCACAACATGGTGCCGATGCAGGATTTGATGAGAATGCAACGGTGAAGCCGCCCCCGCGGTCACTCGCCGGTTTCCCGATCACGACTAAATGGCCCGCGCGCCATCCCGATCGCATCCAGCTCTATTCGCTGCCGACACCGAACGGCGTGAAGGCTTCCATCATGCTCGAAGAGACAGGGCTCCCCTACGAGCCGCACCTCGTGCGCTTCGAGACGAACGATCAGCTCACGCCGGAGTTCGTTGCGCTCAATCCCAACAACAAGATCCCGGCCATCATCGACCCGAACGGCCCCGGCGGCGCGCCGCTGCCCTTGTTCGAGTCGGGCGCCATTCTCGTGTATCTCGCGGATAAGGCCGGGGCGTTCATGACGCAGAGTGCCGCGGGACGCTACGAGACCCTGCAGTGGCTCATGTTCCAGATGAGCGCGGTCGGCCCGATGTTCGGGCAGGTCGGGTTCTTTCATAAGTTCGCGGGCAAGGACTACGAGGACAAGCGTCCGCGCGACCGCTATGTCGCCGAGTCAAAAAGGCTCCTCGCGGTACTCGATCGGCGCCTCGCAGATCGCCCGTGGCTTGTGGGGGAGGACTACACCGTCGCCGACATCGCAACGTTCCCGTGGATCAACAACTTGATCGGATTCTACGGCGCGGGCGAGCTCGTGGGCTTCGGCGAATTTACCCACGTGGCGCGCGCGCTTAAGGCTTTCCTCGCACGCCCGGCCGTGGTACGGGGGCTGAATATCCCCAAACGTGTCTGAACTTGGCGACACATTAGTGCATACTTGTGTCGACGAAGTCGCGGGTGCGACGTGGCTCGGGAGAGCATGAGTTTCATGGGAATTTCGGGCGGGATGTTCGAGGGCTGAGTGTCGCGGGTTTCTCCCAAAGTTCGAGCGACTTCAATGACGGTGACGCGCGTTGCGCGCGTGCGAGCCGCGAAGACCGCCCGAGGCACCGTTCTGTTTGCGGATTTGCGCGGCTATACGGCCCTTGCCGAACGGCTTCCGCCGGCGCGCATCGTACCGCTCCTCGATGAATTCTTCGGCCTGCTGGCCGGCGCGACCGCGTTGCATGGCGGCCAAGTCTTTCACATGGCGGGCGATGGCATGATGGCCGGCTTCGGCGTGGGCAGCGTGCAAGATGGCGCGCAGGAGGGCCTGCGCGCCGGCCACCTCATCCTGCAGAATTTCGCGGAGGTTGCGGCGCGATGGCGCCGGGAGCTCTCCATCGAGACCGGCGTCGGAATCGGGCTGCACCTCGGAGAGGTCGCGCTCGGCATCCTGGGACCTCCGCGGCACAAGCGCACCACCCTGGTCGGCGATACGGTGAACGTGGCGGCGCGGCTTTGCGGGCGTGCCCGGGCCGGGGAGCTCTTGCTGTCGTGCTCCGTGGCGACGGCGCTCGATGCGGTGCGTGCGGCCAACGGCCACCTCCCCATGCCCGTTGCATTTCTGCAATTGCCGCAGTTCGAGCTGCGTGGCCGCACCGCCCCCCTCGATATCTGGTGTGTCCCCGCGCCTGAGCGTGTAACGTTTTAGGGCGCTCGAGCCCCCGTGGCGGAATTGGTAGACGCAACGGACTTAAAATCCGTTTTCCGTAAGGAAGTGCCCGTTCGACCCGGGCCGGGGGCACCACTTGCGCCAGCACTCAAGGCAGGGCGCAATCCAACCTCTGCGACAGCCCTCGCGACATGCTTTGCACCACGAAGTGTGCGATTCCGCCGAGCGAAATGGGCGCAGTGGGATCTCTGCGCAACCCTACGTGCGGTGTCGTACAGACCATGGCACGGTGTCGTGTTTTGATGGCGCACGGGAATCGAGGAGAAGGGACTCGTCTCTACGCGGCTCGTTCAGCCGCAGCAGGCCCCCTGCCGATGCGCCGTGCTGCTGAAATGCGCGGGTAGTTACGCGGAACCCCTTATTCGCACCTGCACCAGTCTCGTCTAAGTTTGCGCCACGGGTCGCCGACGATCGATTCGAGGGATGCACAATGGCTCGCAGTCACAACATTTGGCGGTTCAGATACGACCTGATATGGGTCTGTCTGGCATTCGGCATGGGTCTGCCGAGCCACAGCTGGGCGGTCCCGAGTTTCGCCCGTCAGACGGGGATGGCCTGCGCCGCTTGTCACACGGTGTTTCCCGAACTCACGCCCTTCGGCCGCGAGTTCAAACTGAACGGCTATGTTCTCGACAACATCAAACAGATCACGGGCATCGACACCTCGGCGCGACAGACGCTCGCGATAAACTCCTTGCCTCCCATCAGCATGAATGTCGAGATCTCCTACACGCGCACCGGCCAACCGCTCCCGGACAGCGCCATCAAGGGCGCGCTTGCCAAGGACGGCGATCTCTTGTTCCCGGATCAGGTCAGTTTCTTTTACGCCGGCAAGATCGCCGACGGTCTTGGGGCCTTCATACAGCTGACCTACGACGGTGCCGGAGATCACTTCGGGCTCGACAATACCGATATTCGCTATGCGCACCATTTTTCCTTCGGCGGCGCAAATGGCAATGACCATGAGCTGCTTCTCGGCGTCACGCTCAATAACAACCCGACCGTGCAGGATGTCTGGAATACGACGCCTGCCTGGGGTTATCCCTTCGCCAGCAGCAGCACCGCGCCCGGTACGGCTACCTCGGCAAAGGTCGACAGCGGCGGCGGCGGCTTTGGTCAGACCGTGGGCGGCGTCGGCATCTATGCCTGGCTGGACGATCATTTCTATGTCGAGATCACCAATTACGACTCAGCCATTCCGGGCGGCGCTCATCCTCTCGATAGCACACAGTCCAACGTGGTCAATGGATTGGCGCCCTACTGGCGCCTGGCCTACGAGCAGCGTTGGGACCGCAATTCCTTGGAGGTCGGCGCCTTCGGCTTGAATGCGAGCACGCATCCGGGAGCCGGCACGGCGCTACAAGGGCCCACCGATAAGTTCAAGGATGCCGCTGCCGATGTGCAGTATCAGTTCATCGGCGAGAATCATTTCTTCACTTTCCTCGGGACTTATATCCATGAAAGCCAAACGCTCGATGCGAGCGTCCTCGATGGATTCGCAGCCAATGACAGGAACAGACTCAATACCGTCAAGGTAACGGGCGAGTATTACTACAAGCGGCTGATCGGCGGCACCGTGAGCCATTTCAGCACGAGCGGAGGGAGCGATGCGACGCTCTATGCCCCCGCGCCGGTCGTCGGCAGCGCCAATGACAGTCCCGACAGCCGCGGCTATATCCTCGAGTTGGACTACCTGCCGTGGCTCAACACCAAGCTGCAGGCGCAGTACACCAGCTACCAAAAGTTCAATGGCGGCACTACGAACTACGATGGCAGCGGTCGTAGCGCATCTAACAACAACACGCTGTACGTATTGGTTTGGATAGCTTTTTGACCGGAGTCGCAGGAGCGAAAGACAGTGACGTTAAATTATATTCGCGCCCTTCTGATCGGCGCTGCGGTGTGCGCCACCGGGATGGCGGACGGCGCAGACGTGACCGACGCAACCCCGGCGCAGCAGGGTGCTCTGCACAAGACGATCGAGACGTGCGGCACTTGCCACGGCGTCAACGGCCGCAGCGTGTCTCCCACGTTCCCCAATCTGGCAGCACAGACGGCGCCTTATATCGAAGCGCAGCTACACGCTTTTAAGGATCAAACAAGGGCCGATCCGGACGCGCAAGCCTACATGTGGGGCATGGCATCGCAGTTGAGCGATGCATCGATCAGCGGACTGGCGGGCTATTTTTCTCAGCAATCCGCCGCTCCGGGCAGGGGCGGTAATGCGACGCTCATCGCGCAGGGCAAGCAGATATTCGTGGAAGGCGTGCCCGGACAACAGGTTCCGGCATGCGCGACCTGCCACGGGGCGCAGGCCCAAGGCAACGGCCCCTTTCCGCGGCTTGCCGGGCAGCACGCGCCATACTTACTCCGGCAACTGCTCGTGATTCAGAGTGTGTTGCGCACGGCGCCGGTTATGCACGGAGTAATCAAGGATTTGACGAAGCCCCAAATGGAAGCCGTGGTCGCGTACCTGGAGTCCATTTAAACCCGGTGCAAAGGGTCCGAGTTCGAGTCATCCAATCGATAGGAGCATGACAATGCAAAATAAACTCACCCGTCGGGCGGTCGTCAAGGGCGGGCTGCTATCGAGCGCCATCGTTCCGGCACTCGGATTGATCGGTAATACGAATGCGGCGGCCGCAGACCTTCAGCCTCTGGACCCGAAGGATCCGGCAGCGGTAACGCTCGGCTTCGTGGATGACGTGGGCAAGGTGGACGCTGCCGCGAATCCAAGGTACGCACCCGGTCAAAAATGCGCAAATTGTCAGCAGTTTCGGGGCAAATTGAGCGACAGCCGGGGCGGATGTGTTCTCTTTCCTGCCAAGAGCGTGCCCGCGGCTGGCTGGTGCAAGGTCTGGCGGCCAACGCCCTGAGGCGAGGCGCGGACTCAGTTCATCTCGCCCCCGGGCAAGGGCAAGCGCGCGTCGACGATCTTCTCGCCACGGAACAGGAACGTGTAGGTCTTAAATCCGACGAAGCTGTCGCGGGAGTCCTTGGCGTTGATCGTCGCTTTGACCAGCCAACCGTATTCGCGCGTTTCGCGCATCAACAGACCGCCGGTGACCTCCGTGGTGTATCCCTGCTCCGGCGCGGTGATCTGCCGGTATTGCACGGACTCAGGATGCTTCAGGTGCTCTAGAAAATACTTTCGGATCGTCTCCTCGTAATTTGTAGGTGCCTCACCGTATTTCGCAGCCGTGCCGCGCGCCGGCGCCGGCGGTCCGGACTCCGGAGCCGAAACCGGTGGGGGTGGCTCTGGTGGTGCCAGCGGCGCCTCCGAGCCGGCAGCCGGTGAAGCGCCTTGGGCGCTCGTCGCCGCCGATGCCAACGGCGACGCAATGGGCGCAGCTGACTCAATGACCGCATCCAACTTCCAGCTATCGACGATACATTTCCAGCTGCCGTCGGCTTGCTTTCGCCAGATCTCGAGGCGTCGGCCTCGATCAGATGGCGGTACGCGAGCGCCGCCGAAGCGCAGTTCGTAGCCTTCGACCATGAAAACCAGGTCGCCCGATTGAGCCACGCTCGTTTCGATCGGACGCAACGCGATCGAGAGGTGGGGCTGCGCCAAGAGCCGGCTCACGGTCTGGCGAACGAGTTCCTTGCCGCTCGCGAGCTCCTCATGGGGCAGAAGGACGATCGCATCGTCGGCATAAAATGACATCCAGCCGCCGACGCTCGCCGCGCCGGCCGCTGCCGCCCAAGCCGCGTCGGCCTTGCGCACCGCCGCCGCGGCCGCCACCGGATCGGCCGCGGCACCGGCGAGGAGATGCGGCGAGAAAAAGAGCATGGACACGATGAGAAGTGGAAACATCCGCAGCGCCCCGAAAGAGGAACGGCTCATCGGGACCCCGAGCTTGCCGAAGACGGAGCGAGCCGCCGCGGCGGAACCGGTAGACGCAGCGGACATTGGAATGGCGCGTTATAACTGGTTATAATCAAAAAATGAAACTGACGGTGCGACGAGTGGGAAATTCGCTCGGAATCATTTTACCCAAGGATACGCTCAAAGCCTGGGGCGTAGGCGAGGGCGATAACTTGGAACTTACCGAGCGGGGCATTCGACCTGCGGCCCGCGGGGGTCTGACGCACCAGGCCTTGGATGAGCTCAAGCGTCGGATCGCTCTTGCCGTAGTGCGCAGCTTCACACCGAGGGAAATCCGTGCCCAGATGCTCGCAAACTTGCATCGATGGAAGACGCAGGGCACATGGGGACCCGCCTACGATGAATGGCAAGCCATAGCGCAATCGGAAGATGACGGCGCACTTTATGCTGCCATGCTCGGACGTGACGACTATGCCGTGAGACTCAGGCAATCGATGCCGGGTGTCGGGCTACTTCCGCGAGCGGAAGTAAGGAAGCTGAATGAAGAAGCGGGAAGTTGATCACGTGCTGCGCGCCGCAGGAAGGATTACCGGTGAGAAGCAATTCATAATCATCGACAGCCAGTCTCTTCACGGCAAATTTCCCGATCTCCTTGATGACCTCGTCAAATCCTTCGAGGTCGATCTCATGGCTTCGAAGCACGCCGATCGGACAGAATGGCTGAACACGATCGGCCTGTACTCGCCGTTTCATGATAGTTTTGGCTACTACGCCGACCCGGTCGATGATAAAACCGCGACCCTTCCAAAGGGTTGGAAAAGCCGGCTGGTGACTCTCCCTGATGGAGACACCGAGGGTGTTCGAGGGCTTTGCCTCGATCCTCATGATCTCGCGATAGCCAAGTATGTCGCGCGCCGGGAGAAAAATATTCTATTCAACCGCGAGCTCGCCGCTCGAGGAATCGTGTCACACGATCGCTTGCTCGCACTGCTCGAGCAAACATCCGTCACCGAGGAAGCACGTCAGCGAATTCGCATGCATGTCGGCAAAGACTTTGCCGCGGAGCTCGATCCATCAGAGTAGCCGAAGAGCACTCGCCCAGTGGTCGGAATCTAAACACTGGAAATACAGCAATTTACGCTACAAATCTCCCACGGTTCTGTTATCGTCCGCCGCTGATCCAATGCTCGACGTGTGGACCGGCGCAACGCCCGCCGACGCTCGAGTCTCTATGATCCGCGCACACACTGGATTCTCGAGGATAGAGCGAAAAAGATGGTGAATCGGCGCCGGGCACAGATCAAGAACTCCTTCGCCGAGAATCGACTATTCACCGTCCGCAGCGTCGTCGCGGGCGTCCTCGCCTCGGTGCTGCTGCTCGCCGTCGCGGGGCGGTTGTTCTACCTGCAGGTCCTGAGATACCAGTATTACTCCGAGCTGTCGCAGGGCAACCGGATCCGTACCGAGCCGATTCCTCCAAGCCGCGGGCTGATCCTCGATCGCAACGGTCTGGTGCTCGCGGACAATGCGCCGGCATTCAATCTCGAGCTGGTGCGCGAACAGGTCGGCAACATGAAGGCGGTCGATGCGACCCTGGCTCAGCTGGTCGCCATCGGGGTGCTGCGCACGGAGGAGGTGAATGCCATTCACCGCATCGTCCAGTCGCACAAGGTGTACGAGAGCGTCCCGATCAAGCTGCAGATGGACGAGGAGGAGATGGCGCGCTTTGCCGTGCATCGCTTCCAGTTTTCCGGCGTGGACATCCATCCGCGCCTCGCGCGCCATTATCCGTTGAAGGAAGTGGGTGTGCATGCCATCGGCTATGTGAGCGCCATCAACGACGAGGACCTCAAGAGCATCGACAGCGCCGAGTACGCGGGCACGAGCCTCATCGGCAAGCTGGGGGTGGAGCGCGCCTACGAGGCGCAGCTGCACGGCAAACCGGGCTTTCGAGAAATTCTGGTGAATGCGGCGGGCCGTCCCGTGGACCGGGTGGGCGAATACGCGCCGGAGCTGAGATCGCGGCCGCCGATCGCCGGCGACGATCTGGTGCTCGGCATGGATCTGCGCGTGCAAAAAGTCGCCGAGGAGGCCTTGGTCGGCAAGCGCGGCGCGGTGGTGGCGCTCGACCCGAAAACCGGCGACATCATTGCGCTCGCGAGCACGCCGGGGTTCGACCCGAATGACTTCGTCAAGGGCCTCACGGTCGCGCAATACGGCGCGCTCTCGAGCGACATCGACGTGCCGCTGTTGAACCGCGCGCTGCGCGGTGCCTATCCGCCGGGGTCCACAGTGAAGCCGTTGTATGCCTTGGCGGCGCAGAAATACGGAATCATCTCGCCTCTGCAGATTCAATACTGTCCCGGCTACTTTCAGCTACCCGGCAGCAGCAACAAGTATCGAGATGACGAGGTCCACCACAATGTGGACATGCGCAGTGCCATCGCCAGATCGTGCGACGTGTATTTTTATCGAGTCGCCGAGAAGATGGGCATCGATCGCATGCACGAGTTCATGTCGGCTTTCGGCTACGGTGCATTGACGGGCATTGATATTCCGGGCGAAAAACCGGGGCTGTACGCCTCGCCCGAATGGAAGCGGCATGTATTCAAGAAGAAGGCCGATCAAGTATGGTTTCCCGGCGAGACGATCAGCATGGGCATCGGACAGGGCCCGATCAACGTGACGCCGCTGCAGCAGGCGCACTTCGTGGCCGAAATCGCCGAACGCGGCCAAATCGTGGCTACGCCGCGCCTGGTCGCTGCGACTCGCGCCGCGGGATCGGATGTCATCGTCCCGCGCAAGCCGCAGCTCCTGAAGCCGATCGATATCGCAACGGATGAGCAATGGCAGGTTGTGTTCGAAGGCATGGAGGGCGCCGTGGGACCCAGCGGCACTGCGCACGTGGCAGGCACCGGCGCAAAGTACCGGTGGGCGGGCAAGACCGGCACGGCTCAAGTTGTTACCGTCAAACAGACCGAGAGCACCAAGCATGTGGAAGTCGATGAGCGCAAGCGCGAGCACGCCTGGTTCATAGCCTTCGGTCCGGTCGATGATCCCAAGATAGCCATCTCGGTTTTGGTCGAGAATGCGGGCTTCGGCGCGACCAACGCCGCGCCCATCGCACGCAAGGTTCTCGATGCCTATCTCCTCGGGCCGGATGCGCCGGCGCCGAATAAGCCGGTGCCCCCCAAGCAAGGCGGTTGATGACCCGGGTAGGCCGGCTACCTCAAGGCCGTACCGCCGTTACCTCGATCTCGACCAGCAGTCCCGGATTCGCCAGCGCCGCGACTTGCATCGCGGAGCGCACCGGCAGATTCGGCTGCGCCGGCGTGCCGAAGAACTGGGTATAGCCCTGCATAAATCCCGCGAAGTCCATCTTTCCGCCGTTCGCCGGATCGCCTGCCATGAACACTTGCATCTTGATCACGTCGCCGAGCGTGAGGTGCAGGCTCTCCAGCTCGCCCTTGATGGCGTTGAGCGCGCCGATGGTTTGCGTTTTGGTGTCGCCGTAAGCGGCGATGCTGTCCTTCGCGGCCTTCGGATCGGCCGCGGGCGAGACCATGCCGCTCAGAAACACCAGCGTTTTGCCCGCGGGCACCTCCACCGCGGCCGAGATCGGGAAGGGATTGCCGTTCGGCAGCTTGTGACGCACGACCTCCTGCGCGGTCGCGATCGATGACAGCAGCAGCAGCGGGCAGATGAATCGGATGGGCTTTGGCATGGGATGTCCTCGTGGTCGTTCGTGCGGCATCAGTGCGGGCGGCGCAGCGCCTTCACCTCCGCCGCGCTGATCGTGCCCTTGAAGTGATTGTCGAAGTGCGTGCGCACGTAGTTGGTGACGGCCGCAATCTGCTCATCGTCGAGCGTCGGCACGATGTAGGCGAAGCCTTCCTGGCTCTTGCCGCCGAAGGCCGGCATGTTGCGTCGTCCCTCGATCAATGTGAGCGCCGTGAATTGCGCAGACCGCAACGCCCGGTCTCCTGCGAGCGCAGGATAGTGGCCCGCGCCGCTTGCGCCGCGCCCGTCGGGCATGTGACAGCCCCGGCAGATCTGCTGATAGATCACCTCTCCCGAGGTGCTCTCGAGATGACCGGCGCCGAACATACCCACGGTCGTGGTGCTGTCGGGCCGGGCGCTCCCGGCCGCCAGGGCGAGAACCGCAGCCATCGCGGCGCGGGCCGCCCTGTTGCGCAGGCGTGTAACGAGGGTCACGAGGACGCTCCCTGCTCGAGAGCGCGGCGATGCAAGCGACCGATGGCATCCAGCGAGGAGGTGAGCGCGCCCTCCTGCCACGCAGGCATATACGAGGCGTGCTCGCCCGCGAGGACGATGCGTCCGTCGATGGCGCACAGATTGTCGTAGTGCTTGGCGCGCGCTTCCTCGGTCCACATGCCGAAACAGCCGAGCGTGAACGGGGAGCGGTGCCAGGCGACCGAGATACCGTTCTCGAACTCCGCGGTGTATTGAGGATGAATGCGGCTGCCGTACTCGACGGCCTTGGCGACTCGCTCCTGCGGCGACATGGCCGTGAATTCGGCCGCGTCCAGCCCGAACAGATACCCACCCAGCAGCACGCCCTTGCCGCTCGAGAACAAGCCGTAGTTCGGATAGGAGATGTTGCTGATCGGCAGGTCGGTATAGGTGATGCCGCCGTAGATCTGCTCATCCTCCTCCCAGAAGCGCCGCTTGAATTGCAAACCGACTTTCACCGATGCCGCGTAGGGCACGGCGGCAATCGCATCCGCGAGAGGCGCCCCGACTTTCATGGGAATCTGACCGAGAATCGACAGCGGAATCGTGCAGACGCACCAGTCCGCGTGCGCCGTCTGGCGGCTCGTGGACTGGGACGTGTCCTCGAACGTGACGCTCACGCCGCGCTCGTCCTGCGCGATGTCGATGACCTTGGCGTTGTAACGGATCAAGGAGCCGAGCTCGCGTGCGAATGCCTGACCGACCATGCCCATGCCACCGACCGGCTGGAACATGGTCGTCTGCATGTCGTAATTTTCGGCGAGCAGCATGCCTTGCCATAGGCCCGAGCCGAGCAGCTCGGGCAGCTGCACGGGCTCTGAGTAAACGGGCCGCGCACTGAGTCCGCCGCCCGGGCTTACGTCGTAGCCGCGCACCTCGCTCGAGGTCAGCCCCTTCACGTAGCGGTAGCTGCCGTCGAGAGCGCCCCATTCCTGCAAAGACTCGAGAAGCCGCTCCTGGTCCTCGGCACTCACAGCGTCATCGAGTGCCTTGGCGCGCGTTGCCTTGGCGAGCAGCTCGGCGACGTGGCCTTGATAGTCGGCCCTGACGGTGCGATAGCGCTGCGGCACGCCGCCGAAGGCTCGACTGTTGTGCAGATACGCCTGGTAGTTGGTTTGTATGAAGGGTTCGAGCGCAACGCCCAAGAGCTTGCAATAGTGAAGCATGCCGCGGTGATGGTGCGACAGGCGCCAGGGCCCGGGATTGATATAGAGGCCGGGGTCGAAGCGGCATTCTTGCGCCAGTCCTCCCAGCTCGACGTACCGATCGCCGCCGCGCAGGGTCCAGTTGCGGCCGCCGGCGCGGGCGTTGTACTCGAGTACTTGCACGCGGTAGCCCGCTTTGCGCAGCTCGTAGGCCGCGACCATGCCCGCGATACCGGCGCCGAGGATGAGGACGGAGGCGCCCGGCCGCGCCGGGCTCAGAGGCGTCGGGCCCTTGAAGCTCGACTGCGCAGCGAACCCGAGACTCGACATCGCCTGATACATGGCCGCGCTGCCGGCGCACGTCCCGATCATGGCGAGCAGCTGACGGCGCGTCACCGCTCCGCCGATCCCTCCCTCTCGCATCCCCTCTCCCGTTCAGTTGAGTCAGCGGCCATCTATAGCACAGTTGCGCCGCGACGTGAGCGTTGCGCGCGGCGGCTGTCGGGAGGAGCCCGCGAACGCGCGTCGGCGGGCGCCGATTTTTTTTGGAGCTGCGCCGGTGTAGCATCCGTGGCCGCATTCATTTTTTTGTCCGGAGCAGAGCGATGCATAAGCTATTCACCGCTGGATCCTGGGTTCTCTATGTCGTGCTGGCGACGGGTGCGGGCACGGCTGCGCTGGCGCAGGAGCGCGGCCGGGAGGGCGCACCCCACGCGGCGCCGGTGCACGCCGCCGCGCGTGGCGAGCCGCACGAGGGACCGCGGGGCTATCAGCGTCCCGCCGAACCGCATGGCTGGGATGCGCGACCTGCACAGGTGGATCGCGGCGCGTACCAACATAATTATCGCGCGGCGCGCTCCTACCACATCGGACCGTATCACCGTCCTCCGGGCTGGACCGCGCATCGCTGGGGGTACGGGAAGATTCTGCCGCGAGCTTACTGGGGGCCGCAGTATCTGATCGGCGATTACTGGCTGTTCGGGCTCGAGGTCCCACCGGTCAACTACGAGTGGGTGCGCGACGGCAACGATGCACTGCTGATCGACACCAACACCGGCGAAATTCTGCAAGTCGAGTACGGAGTATTCGCGTAGCGCCGGCTCGAGCAACGCGCGCCTCGCCTACATTCGAATCGGAGCCGTCCGACACTGCTTATTGAACCCACCTGATCAACCGTTCGCCCGCTGGCACGTTACACACAAGTGTCGGCGAATACAAAATAGCACCAGGCGATGGGTCGGGCGAAATGGCGATTTTTGAACATAACGAACGAGCGATTCATTATCTGGAGCGCGGCCGCGGCGAACCCCTGATCCTGATACACGGCCTGGGCTCGAGCGGTGCGGACTGGGCACTGCAAGTGCCCTGCCTCGAGGAACGATGTCGGTTGATCGTGCCCGACCTGCCCGGCAGCGGGCACAGCGAGCCGCTGCGCGAGGGTTGCAGCATCGAGGGCATGGCGTCTGCGCTATGGGCACTGTGCGACCGCCTGGGTGTCGATCGGGTGCACATCGTCGGTTTTTCCCTGGGCGGTGCCGTGGGTTTGGAAATGGCTCTGCAGCGCCCCGAGCGAGTGATCAAGCTCGGCCTCATCAACAGTCTGGCCACGTATCGGCTCGACCACTGGAGCAAGTGGCTGGAGGCCGCACTCACGCTGATCCTGATTCCGCTCATCGGCATGCGCCATGCCTCGCGGCTGGCGGCGCGCCGATTGTTTCCCATGCCCTGGCAAGAGTCGTTGCGTGAACGCGCGGCCGCGGCCGTGAGCGCGGTGCCCGCCGCGCGCTATCTCGGCACCGGGCGAGCGCTGCTGCGCTGGTCTGCGATCGAGCGCCTCGAGTGTCTGCAGGCGAAGGCGCTGGTCATTGCGGCGGAGAACGACTTCACGCCTCTCGAGGAGAAGCGTGCCCTCGCGGCGCGGCTCGGCGCGGACTTCATGTGCATTCGAGGCTCGAGGCACGGCACGCCATTCGATTCCGTGCGCGCGACCAACGAGGCGCTGCTCGCCTTGTTGAACGATCAGCCTCTGCCGCCTCCCGATCGCTGGATCAACGATCAGGCCGAACACTGCGGCCCGCTGCCGTTCGCCGGCACCATCGCCGAGGAGCACGCCATCAGTCTGGCGAAGCGCGCGCTGCAGGGTGGCTCCATGCGCCTCCCGCCGGGGTTCGCCGGCTAAGCGCGGCAGCTTCCGGGAGAAGACGCCGCGGCACAGTCGTTGACAGCGGCGAGGGCGCTACTTAGCATCCGGCCGCCTTCGCCTGAGGCGTGAGAGTCTCGACATTGCGCATCTACCCGCCACGTTGGCTCCAGCCATTCAAGCTCGGGCCCACAGATCTGCTGCGCGACCGGACGTATCGGCGCCTGTGGACCTCCATTCTCATTTCCTCCTTCGGCGGCCAGGTCACGCTGCTCGCGTTGCCGTTATCGGCTGCCGTGCTGCTGCACGCCTCGCCGACCCAGATGGGCCAGCTCACCGCCGCGGAGATCGTGCCGTTCGCCTTATTCTCTCTGCCCACGGGCGTGTGGCTCGACCGGGTGCGGAAGTTGCCCATATATATCGTCGGCGAGATGTCGATCTCGCTCACCGTCGCATCCGTCCCCTTGGCCTGGTGGATGGGGTGGCTCTCGATGAACTGGCTGTATCTCGTCGGGTTCGTGATCGGGGCCGTGAATACCACCGCCGGCAGTGCCGCGCAGATCGTTCTCACCCAGATCGTACCGCGCGAGCGGCTGGTCGAGGCTCATGCCAAGAACGCGCTCGCCACCTCGACGGCGGAGGTCACGGGACCGGCGGCCGCCGGCGCGCTCATCAAGATCACGGGAGCGCCGCTCGCGCTGCTCGCGGATGCGTTCCTCCTGCTCGTCTCCTCGACCATTCTGCGCGGCGTCGGGGTGAAGGAGACGCCGAGCGCGCGCAATGCGCCGTTCTGGCCGTCGATGCGCGCGGGCCTCGCGTTCGTGCGCGGCCACAGCTTGCTCGTCACCATGGCGAGCTGCGTGGGCGTCTGGCAGATGTGCAATCAGGCCGCGATGGTTGTGCAAATCCTGTTCGCGACGCGCAACCTCGGCCTGTCGGAGCGCGGTGTCGGTTTGAGCTACCTCGGGCTCGGCGCCGGCACGGTGGCCGCGAGCACGTTCGGCTACCGGGTGGTACGCCGGCTCGGACCGGGTCCCACGCTGGTGCTCGGCTTCGCCATCTCCGGCACGGGGTGGCTCGTGCTGGCAGCCGCCCCCCTCAATCGGCTGGGCATCGCCGCCTACGCCCTGATGCTGATGTCGTACGGCGTGGGAGCGGTGTTCATCTTCGTGAACTTCCTTTCGCTGCGCCAGTCGGTGACGCCGGGTCCGCTGCTCGGGCGCATGACCAGCACGATGCGCTGGCTCATCTTGCTGCCCGCCGGACCGGGGGCGCTGCTCGGGGGCTGGCTGGGGGAGAGCTTCGGGCTGCGCGTGGCCCTGGCCTTTGCCGGAACGACGGCGCTTGCGCTCGCCACGGTTGCCTTTCAGCTGCACGTGATACGCAGCGTGAAGACGCTGCCCACCCTCAAGGCAGAGGCCATCACGCCGTACTCGGCGGACGGCGAGCCGGGGGCGGACAGCGAGGCGGCATAACCTTAAACTTCAGCAACGTGCGCCCGTTTGCGGGGCCGTCCTACAGACGGGGCGCGGAAGTCAACCGACGATTGCAGGCGAGCGTTGATGTTTCAAGGGTGGAATGTGACTTGTCATCACTGTTTGCAGGAGCTGAAAAAATGAAGAAAGGTGGAAAGGCGCTTATCTTGAGTCTCAGCATTGCGGGTGCGGCGGTGCTTGCGCCGGTCATCGCCTCCGCACAAGTCGATATCACGGTGGCGCCGCCGGCGGCGCGCGTTGAGGTCGTTCCGGGGCCGAGGGCGGGATTCGTTTGGGCTCCGGGCTACTGGGGCTGGCGCCATGGGGCTCACGTATGGATCGGCGGTCATTGGATCGCCGAGCGTCGGGGCTATCACTGGGTGCCTGATCGCTGGGAGCAGCGCGGCGATCACTGGCACTACTGGCGAGGCCACTGGGAGCGCTGAGATCCCAACATCGCGCGGGCGCGGCCCCTTGCGGCCGCCCCGCGCATCTTGTTTTCGCATCGGCCTGATCTCGGACACGCATGGCCTGTTGCGGGCCGAGGCGACGGCGTTCCTCGAGCGCTCGGATTGCATCGTGCACGCCGGAGACATCGGCGCGGCGAGTATTCTGCGAGAGCTGCGGACGCTCGCTCCGCTGTACGCCGTCCGCGGCAACAACGACACCGAGCGGTGGGCAGCGCGCGTCCCCGAGCGGCGTACGCTGCGCCTCTCCGGTGTACGCATATACGTCGTTCATGACCGAGCCGAGCTCGCCGAGCGGCCGGCACCCGGCGGTTCGCGCCTGATCATCGCGGGCCATTCTCACCAGCCGCTGATCGAGGCGCAGGGCGATGCGCTCTTGGTAAACCCCGGGAGTGCGGGCCCACGCCGCTTCCGCCTGCCCATCGCGGCGGGCGAAATCGAGATTCGAGGCGAGCATCTGCACCTGCGGCTTGTGGATCTGTCGACGCGACGCCCCTTACCCGGGCTCAGCGCGACGCTGGCTCTCTAAGCGGGAGATGCGTCACGCATGAATTGGTAGCCACAACTTATTGATTTGGTTACCATCGCGCCCTCATGGACAGCGCGCCCCAAGGACTCACGGTCGAGAAGATCCACGTATGGCGCGGCGACCGTCATGTGCTCAAAGGCGTGAGTCTTGCGCTCGGGCCGGGGGAGCTCTTGCAGGTGTCCGGGCCGAACGGCACCGGCAAGACCACGCTGCTGCGCGTGGCATGCGGCCTGTTGCGGCCGGAGCAGGGGCGCGTCGCCTGGTGCGGCCGGCCCATCGCGGGCATCGGCCCGCAATTTCAGAGCGCGCTCGTCTATGCCGCGCATGAGCCCGCTCTCAAGGGCGATCTCACACCGCTGGAGAATCTGCGCTATCTGGTGGGTTTGAAGCGCTCGGTGCCGACTGCCGAGCTCGCGGCGGCGCTCGAGCGCACCGGGGTCGCGGCGTGCGCGCAATTGCCCGTCCGCGTGCTCTCGGCAGGGCAACGGCGGCGCGTGGCGCTCGCTCGAGTGCTCGCAATGCGTAGCCCCTTGTGGATGCTCGATGAGCCTTACACGAATCTCGACGCGGCCGGCTCCGCGCTCGTGACCGACCTGCTGCGCGAGCACGTGAGCGCCGCGGGCATGGCCCTCGTGGTGGCGCACCACGACATCGCGCTGCCCGAGCGCGTGCGGCGTCTGGAGTTGCAGGGATGAGCGTGCCCGCCGCTTTTCCCGGGGGACCGGAAGTCTCCGCGGTGCGCGCCATGGCACTCATCGTGCGGCGTGAACTGCGTCTCAGTTTTCGCCGGCCCGAGCAAATGCTGCAGCCCCTGGTGTTCTTTTTGATCGTGACCACGCTCTTTCCGCTCGGTTTGAGCCTGCAGCTGTCGCTCCTGCGAGACATGGCCCCCGGTGTCCTTTGGGTGGCCGCGCTGCTATCGTCGCTGCTGTCGCTGGACTCCTTGTTCAAAGGCGATGCGGACGATGGAACTTTGGATCAGCTCGCGCTGTCCGGGCAGAGCCTGACCGCGATCGTCATAGCGAAGACGGCCGCGCATTGGCTGGTGAGCGGCGCCGCGCTGGTGCTGGTATCGCCGCTCGTGGGTATCGCGCTCGGTATCCCGGTGGCAATTTTCCCGACCATGCTCGGGAGCCTGGCGCTCGGCACGCTCAGCCTGAGCTGGCTGGGTGCCATCGGCGCGGGTCTCACGGTGGGGTTGAAGCGCGGCAACGTGCTCGTCTCGCTGATCGTGCTGCCGCTCGCCATGCCTCTCCTGATCTTCGGAGCGGGCGCGACGGACCGTGCGGCCTCGGGAATCAGCTCGGCGGGGGCGTTGTATTTACTGGGCTCGCTATGCGTCTTTACATGTACTCTGGCGCCGTTCGCGACGGCCGCGGCCTTGCGGATCACTCTGGAATAGCGGCGAACACGGCAACAGGCGAGAACACGGAAGCTATGTGGACTTGGTTTTATAGGCTCGCCTCCCCGCCTTACGTATACCGAAGCGCCGCGGCCCTCACGCCCTGGTTCATGGCGGTGGCGGCGATTGCGATCGTCTGCGGGCTGATCGGCGGCTTAGGGGTAGCTCCGCCCGACTATCAGCAGGGCGATGCGTTTCGCATCATCTACGTCCATGTCCCGAGCGCCTACATGTCCTTGTTCTGCTATACGACGATGGCGGTGGCGGGGGCGATCGGGCTCATCTGGCGCATCAAGATGGCGCATGCGCTCGCCGCTGCGACGGCGCCGATCGGCGCATCGTTCACCGCGCTCGCGCTAGTCACCGGATCGCTCTGGGGAAAGCCCATGTGGGGTACGTACTGGGCGTGGGACCCTCGCCTCACCTCGGAGCTGATTCTGCTGTTTCTCTACGCAGGGGTGATGTCGTTGCGGCCCGCTTTCGAGGATCCGGCCCGCGGCGATCGCGCCGCAGCGCTTTTGGCGATCGTGGGCCTCGTGAATGTTCCGATCATCCATTATTCGGTTCAGTGGTGGAACTCACTGCATCAGGGGGCCACGATTGCTAAAATCGGCAAACCGTCCATGCCGGGAAGCATGCTGTGGCCGCTTTTGACGATGCTGCTCGGGTTCATGTGCTTCTACGGGGCGGTGGTGTGCATCCGGCTGCGCGGTGAGGTGCTCAATCGGGAGCGCCAATCGGCCTGGGTGCGGGAGGCAATCAAGTCGTGAACTTTTGGGCCATGGGAGGCTACGCACGGTTCGTATGGCCATGCTTCGGTTTGGCGGGTGTGGTGCTCGTCTGGAATGTATGGTCGGCCCGCCGCTATCACGCAGCGGCCCGCGTCCGCGTGGAGCGCGCTCTTCTCATGAAGGATGACTAGATGACTCCCCGCCGAAAACGCCTGTTCGTGGTGCTCGCCATCTTGGGGGGCGTCGCGGCGTCCGTCTCGCTCGCCGTGGTGGCCTCGCGCGAGAACATCATGTTCTATTACGATCCGAGCCAGATCGCGGCGGGCCAGGCGCCGCTGCAGAAGCGCTTTCGTGTCGGCGGCATGGTGGTGAAGGGCAGCGTTGCGCGCAAGCCCGGCGACTTGCAGGTGCGCTTCGTGCTGACGGACTTTGCGCACCAGGTTCCGGTCGAGTACACGGGCGTGCTGCCGGACCTGTTCCGCGAGGGCCAGGGCATCATCGCGCACGGCACCATGGGTCCGGACGGGGCCTTCGTCGCCGACGAGGTGCTCGCCAAGCACGACGAGAAGTACATGCCGCCGGAGGTAGCCGCCTCGCTCAAGCAGAAGGCGGCAGCGGCCAACGCGGCCGGCCCGAAGCCGGCGGGCTAGGAGAGTATTCATGGCCCCCGAGCTCGGCGTATTCGCTCTCATTCTCGCCTTCGTGCTGAGCGTCTCGCAGGCGTTCTTCGGGCTCATCGGCGCCTGGCGCGGCAAGCCCGACTGGATGAGCGTCGCACGGCCGGCGGTGGCCGGGCAGTTCGTGTTCGTCGCCATGGCGTTCGGCTGTCTCGTGTACTCGTTCGTGAACAACGACTTCTCCGTGCTCTACGTCGCCCGCAATTCGAACTCGCACCTGCCGCTATTCTATAAAGTCGCGGCACTGTGGGGCGCGCACGAGGGATCGCTCCTCTTGTGGATAGCGATCCTCTCGATCTGGAGTCTGGCGGTTGCCGCGTTCAGCCGCCAGCTGCCGGCCAGCTTCTCGAGCCGCGTCCTCGGCGTGATGGGCCTCATCAGCGGCGGCTTCATGCTGTTCACGTTGTGGACTTCGAATCCCTTCGAGCGGCTCATGCCCGCCGCCCAGGACGGCGCCGACCTCAACCCGGTGCTGCAGGATTTCGCGCTCGCGATTCATCCGCCGATGCTCTATACGGGCTACGTCGGATTCTCCGTGGCTTTCGCGTTCGCCTGCGCGGCCATGCTCGAGGGCAAGCTCGACCAGACCTGGGCCAAGTGGACCCGTCCGTGGACCATCTTTGCCTGGGTGTTTCAGACCATCGGGATCGCCCTCGGCAGCTGGTGGGCCTACTACGAACTGGGCTGGGGCGGCTGGTGGTTCTGGGATCCGGTCGAGAATGCCTCATTCATGCCCTGGCTGGTCGGCACGGCGCTGATCCACTCGCTCAGCGTCACCGAGAAGCGGGGAATCTTCAAGAGCTGGACGCTGCTGCTCGCGATCTTCGCCTTCTCGTTGAGCCTGGTGGGCACGTTCCTGGTCCGCTCGGGCGTGCTCGTCTCCGTGCATTCCTTTGCGACCGACCCGACGCGCGGCTTGTACATCCTCGCCTTCCTCGTGATCACCATCGGCGGCTCGCTCTCGCTCTATGCATGGCGGGCACCGAAGCTCTACGTGCCGGGCGGCTTCGAGCTGTTCTCGCGCGAGTTCTTCTTGCTGGTGAACAACGTCATCCTGGTGAGCGTGGCGGGCCTGGTCCTGTGGGGAACGCTCTCGCCTTTAGTGTATGAGCTTCTGAATATTGGCAAAATCTCCGTGGGTCCGCCGGTGTTCGCGGTCATGTTCCTCGTGCCCATGCTGCCGCTGATGATCTTCCTGGCGATCGGCATGCACTCGGCGTGGCGCCGCGGCAAGCTCACGATCGCCGCGCGGCCGCTCTGGTGGATGCTCGCGGCGGCCGTGCTCCTGGCCCTCGTCCTGCAGCTCGGCTACGGCAAAGTTCACGGAGTGGGTCTCGTGGGGATGGCCTTCGGTATCTGGATCATCCTCTCGGCGCTGCTCGAGCCCGTACGGCGCTGGCGCCAGGGACAGACCCTCACGGCGGGCCTCATGGGAATGGTGATCGCCCATGCAGGCGTCGGGATTTTCGCCATCGGCGCGAGCGGCGTGGAGAGCTACAAGATCGAGAAGGACGTCGCGCTCAAGCCCGGAATGACCTTCTCCATCGCAGGATACGATTTTCGCTTCGTCAAGGCCGTCGATGTGCGCGGACCCAATTACGATGCGGTGCAGGCCACGGTCGAGGTGAGGCACGGCGGCAAGCTCATCACGACGCTCGAGCCGCAGAAGCGTCATTTCTGGGTGCAGCAGACCGACAACAGCCAGGCGGCGATCTCGGTGAACTGGGCGCGCGACTTGTTCGTCGCCATGGGCAACCCCTTGGGCGCGGGCGCCTGGAGCATGCGCATCCAGTACAAACCGCTGGTGCGCTACATCTGGCTTGGTGCGATCATCATGGCGGTGGGCGGGATCGTGGCGGCGACCGATCGGCGCTACCGCTCACGAATCCGCGCGACCTCGACCGATCCGGTACCCGGCTCACCGGAACCGAGCCTCGGGTCCGCCTGATGTGGAAGTTTCTGTTGCCGATGGGGGCCTTCGTGGCGCTCGCCGTGCTGTTCGCGTTCGGCCTGAACCCGAACCGCGACATCCACGCGCTTCCCTCGCCGCTGATCGGCAAACCGGCGCCGCTCTTTAACCTGACGGATGTCATGGACCCTGCGCGCACGGTGAGCAATACAGCGCTGAAGGGACAGGTTTACGTGCTCAACGTCTGGGGCACCTGGTGCGTTGCCTGCCGGCAGGAGCACGAGGCGCTCCTCGACATCGCGCGCCAGAACGTGCTGCCCATCGTCGGCCTCGACTACATGGATCAGCGCGAGAAGGCGCAGCAGTGGTTGATGCAGCTCGGCAACCCGTACACGGCGGTCGCCTTCGACACGGACGGACGCACGGCCATCGATTGGGGCGTGTACGGCGCGCCCGAGACATTCTTGGTCGACGGCCAGGGACGGGTCATCTACAAATTCATTTCCCCGATGACCCCCGAAGTCTGGCAGCACGATTTTCTGCCGCGCATTCAGGCGGCGCGCCGGAGCGGGGCATGAGGCGCGCCGCGGCGGCGCTCGCGGCATTCGGTGCGGCTTTGCTGCCCGGGGCGATCCTGCTCGGGGCGCTGCTCGCCGCGGCGAGCCCACAAGTGTGCGCAGAGCCCGCTCGCGCGCTCGATGACTATGGGCAGCTCACCAATCCGGCGCTGCAAGCGCGCTTCGAGCACATCACAGCCCAGTTGCGCTGTCTCGTCTGTCAAAACGAGTCCATCGCGGACTCGAACGTCGAGCTTGCCTCGGACCTGCGCCGGCAGGTCCGCGAGATGCTCCTTGCCGGTCAGAGCGACGATGCGATTTTCAAGTTCATGACCGATCGCTACGGCGAGTTCGTGCGATTCAACCCGCCGCTCGAGGCGAAGACGCTGCTCATCTGGGGCGCCCCGTTCGCGATGCTGCTGCTCGGCGTGCTCATCGTTTACCGAATCGTGCGGCAGCGCTCGCGCCTGCCGCTCGACGACGAGCCCGCACCCGGATCGATGTAATTCATGACGACATTCATCTTTATCGCGGCGGTGATGGCCGCGATCGCCGCCACGGCCGTGGCATTTCCGCTGCTGCGCAGCCGCCCCAGCCGCCTCGCCGGCGCGCTCGCGGGGGTTGTCGTGATGGCGGCGGCGGCGGGCCTTTATCCGCTCTGGTCCAACTGGAACTGGCACGCAACCTCCGCCTCGAAACCCGCCGTGAGCACGCAAGTCCTCGAGATGGTCGCGAAGCTCGAACGGCACATGAAGGATGCGCCCGACGATCTCAAGGGCTGGCTGCTGCTCGGGCAATCCGATCTGGCGCTCGAGCGCGCCGACGGTGCCATCGACGCCTACGAGCATGCTCATCGCCTCGATCCCAATAACATCGATGCGCTGCTCGGCCTCGGCGAGGCGCTCAGCATCCGAGCGGGCGGCAACGTCACTCCCCCTGCCGCCGACCTTTTCGAACGTGCGCTCGCCCTGGAGCCGGACAATCCCAGGGCATTGCTTTACTCGGGCTTCGGCGCCGCGACGCGCGGCGACCGTGCGGCGGCGCGGCAACGGTGGATCAAGCTCAAGGGCATGCATCCACCGCCAGAGATCGATGCCATGCTGAATGACCGCATTGCCGAGCTCGGCACGGCCGACCTGGAGGGCGGGCCTGCTCCGGCCGCCGCCGGCGCCGGGCCGCTCGCGGCCGCCCCAGGTTCCGCGCCGGCGGCGGGCGCGACCGGGACAGGCACCGCGGCGGCGGGCGTGGCGGCCGCGGGTGCCCCGGCTGCCCTCGCAACGGTGAACATAAGCCTCGCGCCCGCGCTCAAGTCGCGCCTCACGGGCGATGTCCCCTTGTTCGTGTTCGCGCGCGAGCCGGGCGGGCAGGGGCCGCCTCTGGCGGCGAAGCGCTTGACCAGCGCGGCGCTCGGATCCGAGGTGCGTCTCTCCGCGGCTGACTCCTTGCTTCCCGGACGCTCGCTCGTCGCGGGACAAAAAGTATCCATCACCGCACGAATCTCCTTCAGCGGTCAGCCGCTGCCCGCGGCCGGCGATTTATACGGTGAACTTACCTATGATGTCGGCCACGACGGGGTGCGCGAGCTCGTCATCGATCGAATTGCCCAATAGGTTGCACCATGAGTGTTGCGAAGAATTTGTTGGCGGGGCGCATCGTCGAGGACAACCTCTTTCCTTATCCACGCCTGCGCGAGAAAGATCGGGAAGTGCTCGGCCTGATGATCGAGGCGATCGATGGGTTTCTTGCGCCGCGGCGTGAGGATTTCAAGCACTGGGACCGGGAGGCGGCGCAGCCCGCGGAATTCATCCAGGGCCTGCGCGATCTCGGTCTGTTCGGCCTGATCATCCCCGAGGAGGAGGGGGGTCTCGGGCTCTCGAACGCCGGCTATGCGCGTGTGCTGAGCCAGACCAGCACCCACGACAGCTCCGTCTCGCTCACCATCGGCGCACACAGCTCCATCGGCATGAAGGGCATCTTGCTGTTCGGGACGCCCGAGCAGCGCGCCCGCTACCTGCCCAAACTCGCAGCCGGGGAGATGATCGCGGCCTTTTGTCTCACCGAGTCGGGGTCGGGATCCGACGCGGCCTCGATTCGCACGCGCGCGGAGAAGGGCACCGACGGAAGCTGGACGCTCAACGGTGAGAAGATCTGGATCACCAACGGAGGCATCGCCGATCTCTACACGGTGTTCGCGCGTACCCCGTCCGAGGGCGGCAAGATCACGGCATTCGTCGTGGAGGCCGCATGGCCCGGCGTGAGCCACGGTCATCACGAGGACAAGATGGGAATCCGGGCGTCCTCGACCACCACGGTGAGCTTCGCCGACGTCAAGGTGCCGGCCGAGAATGTGCTCGATGCCGAAGGCAAGGGCTTCAAAGTCGCGATGGCCATCCTGAACAACGGCCGCACGGGGCTCGGGGGCGGCGCGGTGGGCGGTATGAAGGCTCTCATCGCGCTCGCCACCCAGCAAGCGCTCGCGCGTAAGCAGTTCGGCGAACCGATCGCCAATTTCGGACTGATTCGCGAGAAGCTCGCGCAGATGACGGTCGAGTGCTTCGCCGCCGAGAGCGTGGTCTGGATGGTCGCGCATTACATCGATTCGGGGCTCGAGGACTACTCGGTCGAAGCCGCCATCAGCAAGGTGTACGCGAGCGAGGCCCTCCAGCGCGCCACCTACGAGGCCTTGCAGATCGCGGCCGGAAACGGCTTCATGCGCGAGTTCCCGTACGAGCAGGCCACGCGCGATGCGCGCATTCTGTCCATTTTCGAGGGCACCAACGAGGTGCTGCGGCTCTACATCGCACTCTCCGGTCTGAAGGAGATCGGCAAGTCCTACGGCGAGCTCAGGGCGGCGGTCGACGACATCTTCAACAGTCCGATCAAGGGCTTCGGCGTGCTGGCGGACTATGCCGAGAAGCGCTTGACCCGTGCCACGGGGGTCGGCCGCGACAAGATCCTGGGCAAGATCCCGGCGCAGCTGCGGGAGGCGACCACGACGTACGAGAAATACACCGTGGAACTTGCCAAGGCATCCGACTATCTATTGAGGAAATACGGCAAGAGCATTGCGGGCCGCCAGCACGCCTTGAAGCGGGTCGCGGATATGACCATTGATTTGTTCGTCGGCCTTTGCGTATTGTCGCGGGCGACAGCCCTTTCCGTCGAGCTGGGGGAAGAGGGCGCGCAGGCCATGGTCATCGCGCACGCATTCGCGCGGCAGGCGAAGCGCCGATTGGCCCATAATGTGCGCCGGATCGAGCGGAACGAGGACGAGGAGATGGATCTCCTGGCGGGCTTCATCGTGGACAGAGGACGTTATCCGTGGGACATCGTTAATTGAGCATCTCGTGGGACGAGCGCGGTGAGACGCGTGTGAGCGCCGTGGTGCCGGCCGGCGGGAAGTGGCTTACGCCCCGCCGCGTCATATTGATTTTCGCGGCGGCCGTTGCGCTCATTGCCGTCGCCGTCGCGGTGCGGCTGACCCAAACGCTTACAGTGAAGAAAACCGTCAGCAACCGGGTCACGCCGGCGGTGACCGTCACGGAGGCGGGCCAGAGCGCCGCGCCGACGACGGTCAGCATCACCGGCACGATCGGCGCGCGCTATGACACCCCGATCGGCGCGGAGGGCGACGCGGGCCGCGTAGCCGCCGTGTACGTCGAGGCCGGCGATCAGGTCAAGCGCGGACAGGTTCTCGCGCGCATCGATACCGCCGTGCTGATTCCGCAAGTCGCCAATTTGCAAGCCTCGCTCGACCTCGCCCGCGCCGAGGCCGATCTTGCCGCTGCGGAATACCGCCGTGCGGTCGCCGTTGGAAAGTCGGGCGCGCTGTCGACCGAGGAGACCGAACGCCGCCGCTCGAGTTCCGTCACGGCGGATGCCAAGGTGAAGGTGGCTGCGGCACAGCTCGCGGAAGCGCAGGCACGGCTGGCGCGCGCCGAGGTGCGCGCGCCCGCCGACGGCGTCATTCTCACGCGCACGGTCGAGGTGGGACAGACCGTGAGCCCCGCCGGCAGCCCCTTGTTCCGCATGGCCGAGGGCGACGAGGTGGAACTGCGCGGCGATGTCGCCGAGACGGACTTGCCGCTCTTGAAGGCGGGACAGGCGGTGGGCGTGCGGTTGACGGGCAATGGCACGGTGTATCCGGGACGGGTGCGCCTGCTCGGCGCGGTCATCGATCCGCAGACCCGTTTGGGCATGATTCGTGTCTCGCTCGCGCCCGATCCGAACCTGCGCCCCGGCGCTTTTGCACGCGCCGAGGTCACGGTGAGCAACGCGCAGCGCATCGTGCTGCCGCAGACGGCGGTGCTGACCGATGAGAAAGGCAGCTACGTCCTCGTCGTGAACTCGCAAGACAAGATCGAGCGCCGGCCCGTGCACGTGTCGGGCATGGTGGAGAACGGCGTCACCATCGCCGACGGCGTGAGCGCCACGGACCGGGTCGTGGCCACGGCGGGCGCATTCCTGCAGGTCGGCGAGACCGTGAAGCCGGTGTCGAGCGCCGCGGCCTCCGCGCCGGCCCGCGCCTCCTGAGGGCTGATCTGGTGAAGGGCGGCCGCTCGTGAAGAACATTTCCGCATGGGCCATCCGACACCCCGTGACGCCGCTGGTGCTGTTCGCGGTGCTCACGTTCATGGGCGTGGTGGCGTTCATCCAGCTGCCCGTGAATCTGAATCCCGATATTTCCTATCCCATGGTGAGCGTCACCGTCGCGCAGCCGGGCGCCGCGCCGACCGAGATGGAGACGCAGATCGCGCAGAAGGTCGAGGGCTCGATCGCGAGCATCGGCAACGTGCGCAACATGACCACCTGGATCATCGAAGGTCAGGTATTCATCAACATCGAGTTTCAGATCGGCACGCCCATCGATCGCGCCGTCACCGACGTGCGCGACGCGGTCACCAAGGTACGCAACGATCTGCCGCAAGGGATCATGGAGCCGGTCATCGAGCGGGTGAACGTCGACGGGGAAGCGATCGCCTATTATGCGGTCACCACCACCTCGCGCACTCCGGAGGAGCTCAGCTGGTTCATCGACAACACGGTCACCAAGCGGTTGCTGGCGGTTGCCGGCGTCGCGCAGGTGTCGCGCAGCGGCGGGGTGAGCCGCGAGATCCGCGTCGAGCTCGATCCGGCGCGCTTACAGGCTCTCGGCCTCACTGCGGTCGAGGTGAACGAGCAGTTGCGCGCGCTGAATGTCGATGCCGCGGGTGGCCGCGCCGAGGTCGGGGGCGGGGAGCAATCGATCCGGGTGCTGGGCGGCGCCAAATCGGCGGAGGATCTCGGCGACACGCAGATCATCGCGCGGGGCGGGCGCTTCTATCGCTTGCGCGACGTCGCCGAGGTGCACGACGGCATCGAGGAGGTGCGATCCATCGCCCGCCTGAACGGCCGTCCCGCCACCGCCTTCGGTGTCTACAAGGCCAAGGGCTCCTCGGACGTGGCCGTGGCGAAGGCGGTCCAGAAAGAGCTCGACAAGATTCACGCCGAAAATCCTTTTCTACAGATCACGCTTATCTCGACCACCGTCGACCACACGCTGCGCACCTATCACTCCTCGCTGAGCGCGTTCATCGAGGGCTCGATCCTCGCCGTGGGCGTCGTGTGGCTGTTCCTGCGCAACGGGCGGGCGACCATCATCGCGGCGCTCGCCATTCCGCTGTCGGCCATCCCGACGTTCGCCTTCATGGAGTGGATGGACTTCACCCTCAACCAGATCACCTTGCTCGCCCTGTCGCTGGTGGCGGGCGTGCTGGTGGACGACGCCATCGTCGAGATCGAGAACATCGTGCGCCACATGCGCATGGGCAAGAGCGGCTTCCAGGCGGCGCTCGATGCGGCGGATGAGATCGGCCTTGCGGTGGTGGCGACGTCCTTCAGCATCATCGCGGTGTTCCTGCCGGTGAGCTTCATGGGCGGCATCGTCGGTCAATTCTTCAAGCAGTTCGGCCTCACCGTCGCGGTGGCAGTGTTCATCTCGCTCATGGTCGCACGGCTCATCACGCCGGTGCTCGCGGCTTATTCGTTGAGCGGGGACTCGATGCCGCACCAAGAGGACGACGGGCCCATCATGACGGCGTATCTGTCGGCGCTGCGCTGGTGCGCCCTGAATCGCTGGAAGACCATGGGCCTGGCCTTCGTGTGGATGGCCGGCTCCGTCGCCGTGGCGTTCCTCGTGCCGTCGACGTTCATGCCTCCCGAGGATTTCGCCAATGCGCAGCTCTCGATCGAGCTGCCGCCGGGCGGCACGCTCGAGGACACCGCGCGGGTGTCCGCCGCCGCGAGCGCCATCCTTCGAGCGTCGCCCGAAGTGACCAACATCGTCGAGTTCGTCGGCTCGAGCGATGGTCTCATTCAGAATGCCGTCATCTACGTGAGCCTCGTGCCGCGCAGCCAGCGGGCGATGAGCCAGAAGCAGTGGGAACAGCGCACGATGCCCCTGCTCAACCAGGTGCCCGACGGCAACCTGTATTTTTCCGACAACGGCGGCGGGCGCGACTTGCAGTTCTACCTCACCGGTGACGATCCGCCGCTCGTCGAGGCAACCGCACACCAGGTGATCGCCGAGATGCAGGATGTGAAGGAAATCCGCGGCCCGCGCATCCGCGGCGACTTACCGCGCCCCGAGATCATCGTGCACCCGCGCTTTGCCGTCGCTGCGCAGCTCGGCGTGAGCGTGCAGGCCATCAGCCAGACCATCCGCATCGCGACCTTGGGCGACCTGCCGCAGAACGGCGCCAAGTTCTCCTTGAGCGATCGGCAGATTCCAATCCGCGTGAGCTTGGTCGAGAGCGCGCGGCGCGACCTCACCACCCTCGAGAACTTGCCTGTTCCGACCTCTGCCGGGGGCGCGGTGCCGCTCAAGACCGTGGCGGACCTGAGCTTCGGGCAGGGCCCCTCCGCGGTGCGCCGCTACAACCAGACGCGGCGCGTGTTCATCGAGGCGGATTTGAGTCCGGGCGTGCAGTTCGGAACCGCGAACAAGAAAGTCTACGGCCTGCCGACGCTCACGCACCTGCCGCAAGGGGTGCACCTCGTCCCGAAAGGCGACAGCGAGTATTTCAGCGAGATGATCAAAAGCTTCGCGCTCGCGATCGGCGCGGGGATTTTGATGGTGCTGGCCGTCCTCGTGCTCCTGTTCGTGCGCGTCTTCCAACCCTTGACCATCCTGTCCGCGCTGCCTTTGTCGCTGGGCGGTGCCGCGCTCGCGCTGGTCATCACGGGACAGCCGTTCTCGCTGGCCGTGGTCATCGGCTTCCTGATGCTCATGGGCATCGTCGCCAAGAATTCCATCCTGCTGGTGGATTTCGCCATCGAGGAAATGCGCGCGGGCAAGTCGCGCATGGAGGCGTTGCTGCAGGCGGGCCACAAGCGCGCGCGGCCGATCGTGATGACCTCGGTGGCCATGGTCGCCGGCATGCTGCCGGTGGCGGTCGGCTGGGGCGGAGACAGCGAATTTCGGGCGCCGATGGCGATTGCCGTGATCGGCGGACTGCTCACCTCGACCGTGCTGACCTTGGTCGTCGTGCCTGCGGTGTTCACCATCCTCGATGACTTCGAGCGCTGGCTGGCGCCGCGCGCGAGCAAGCTCCTCGCGCCGCCGCCGGGGAGCGTTGCCGGCGAGGCGACGCCCCCGGCCCCGGGTCCCGCCCCGGCCCGTGCGCCCGGCGCAGGCACCGTCGGCTGAAGGGCCCGCTGCGCGCGTCGCGGTGCACCAAAAAGCGCCGGGAACCTTCGAGGCCCGACCGCGCTCATATCGTTCATGAAGGGCATGCCCTTGGGTCCGTTGTCCTTACTCCCGATGAGGCGATTCGGCGATCCGGTATTGCCTCGCCGCTCCATTCTCGACGGTCAGCGGCTCGAGGCCGGCGATCCCGCGATTTACGCCATCACGGATTTCAAGCGCGACTATCCGATGACGGTCGAGCCTGAGCGTCAGATCGACGATGCTCTCACCGACATGATTCGCCTTGGAGTACGTGCGCTGCTCGTCGCGAAGGAGCAGCGCTTGGTCGGGCTGGTGACCTCCTATGACATCCAGGGTGAGCGCCCCATTCAGTTCCTGCAGTCCTCGAACTACAGCCGTCACCAGGACATACGCGTCATGCACATCATGACCCCTTGGGACGAGCTCCTCGCTCTCGACTGGGAAAGCGTCGAGTCCGCGCGGGCAGGCGAGCTCTTGGCGCTTTTTCAGCGAACCAATCTCACGCATTTGCTCGTCGTCGAGGTCGACCGCAAGACCTCGCACTCCGTGGTGCGCGCCCTCGCATCCCGCGTGCGGCTGCTGCGTCAGCTGGCGGGCGCCGGCTCAGCTCTTGTGGAACCAGGCCACCGTGCCGATGCCCGCGAAGGTCATCAGCAACGACCCGATCAGATGCGCACCGACCGCCATTAGCGCGGCGCTCTTGCGTCCGGATTGCATGAGCATGACCACTTCCGCCGAGAAGGTGGAAAACGTGGTGAGCCCGCCGCAAAACCCCGTGGTCACGAACAGCCGCCATTCCGGCGCGAACGCCGGATACTGAATGAAGAAGGCGAGCGCGATGCCGATGATGTAGCAGCCGATCAGATTCGCGGCGAGCGTGCCCGGCGGAATCGCGGGAAACAGCCTGTTCAGGAATATCGCGAGCACCCACCGCAGCAGACATCCGAGCATCCCGCCGACGGCCACGGCCACCAGCGATCTCCACCACATCATGCCGCGGCCCCGCGACGGCTGCGCCAGTACACCGGCGCGCCGATGAGCAACGCGACGCACATCCTGAACCCGAGAAGCGGTGGGCGCGCGGGGGGACTCATGAGGAAAATCGCATCGGCGCGATCGTAATCGGTTTACCGGGCCGACGCAAAGCGCTGCGGGCGGTGCGCGAGGGCACTATCATGGCGTGGTTGGGTCTACTCGTGCATGCAGAGGTCGCGGATGAGGTCAGGATGGAGCTACGCATGGGTGCTGCTTGCCGGCCTATTGATCCTATCTCCGCTCGCGTCGCGTTCGGACTCCAAGCCCTATGCCATCGCCTCCCGGATCGAGGCGCATCCGTATCTGCGCATGCCCGCGGGACCGGACGGCGATATTCCGCAGCTCCTGTCGCAGACCGGTGCATTCAAGGACACCCCGCATCTGGTGCCGAGCGACGAGCTCGTACCCTACGATCTGATCGTTCCCTTCTGGTCCGATGGCGCACAAAAGCTGCGGTGGATCGCGGTGCCGAAAGGGAAGATCGAATTCTCGCCCAGCGGCGAGTGGAATTTTCCCGCGGGCACCGTGTTCGTGAAGACCTTCGAGTTGCCGCTCGATGCGCGCGATCCTGGAGCCAAGCGCCGTCTCGAGACGCGGCTATTGATGGTTCAGGGCGGCGGCTTGGTGTACGGCGTGGTCTACAAATGGAGGCCGGACTTGAGCGATGCGGACTTGCTGCCCGATAGTTTGACCGAAGAGGTGCCGATCGCGAATGCGGCGGGCGAGACCCACTCGCAGACCTGGTATTACCCGAGCCGCAAGGACTGCATCACGTGCCACACCAAGCTTTCGGGCGGCGTGCTCGGCGTCAAGGCGCGCCAGATGAATCGCGACTTCGCCTACCCGTCGGGGGTGTCGGACAACGAGCTGCGTGAGTGGAATCACTTGGGGCTGTTCGCGACGTCCATCCGCGAGGCCGACATCAGAGACTCAGCGCGGCTCGCGGCGGCGGACGACCAGACGCGCAGCTTGGACGATCGCGCGCGCTCCTACCTCGACGCGAATTGTTCCCAGTGCCATCGGCCGGGCGGTACGGTGGCGGGCTTCGACGCACGCTACGATACGCCGCTCGAGCGGCAACAACTGGTGAACGGAGCGGTGCTGCTCGATCAGGGCATCGATCGTCCCCGCATCATCTCCCCGCACGATATCTGGCGATCGATCGCCTACATGCGGATCGACACGCTGGGCGACATCCGCATGCCGCCGATCGACCGCGAGACCATCGATGAGCGCGGCGTCGCCCTGATGCGGGCGTGGATCACGGGCATGCCCGGGCGACCCGTGCTGGCTCCGCCGGCGATCGAGCCGGCGGGGGGCACGTTCGACAAGCCGGTCGAGATCCGGCTGAGCGAGAGCCAAGCGGATGCGGACATCCGCTACACCTTGGACGGCAGCGTCCCGGGCCCCTCGGACAAACGCTACGACAAGCCGTTCGTGCTCTCGGCTGCCGCGGTGTTGCGGGCGCGGGCGTTCAAGGACGGATTCACCCGCAGCATCACCTCTCAGGAAGTATTCGTGGTGCGTTAGTCGGCTGCCACGATGGCGACCGACCAGGGACTCTTGCCGGCCTTGACCCGTTTGATTTCCTGGTTGCTCTTGAGATCGACCACGGAGATGTCGTCCGACGGGCCGTTCGCGGTGAAAAGGTACTTGCCGTCCGGGGAGAGCGCGATGCCCCAGGGCCGCGTGCCCACCTTGATGTTCGTCACGATCTCATAGGTGTGCGCGTCGATCACGGACACCGTGCCCAAGCGCCCATTGCTCGCGTACAGGTAGCGGTCGTCGCTGCCGAGCCTCAAGCTCATGGGGCGTGCACCGCTCGGCAGGGTGATGACCTTGATGGAAGTGAACTTGTTGGAATCGATCACATTGATCAGTCCCACCGATTCCGAAGGCACGAACGCGATGCCGGCGCTCGGCAGGAACGCCACCGTGCGCGGCCGCGGCTCGACTTTGAAGTGACCGACCACCGTGTACCCCGCAGTCTCGATGGCATACACGTCCCCGCCGCTCTCGCAGGTCACGTAGAATTGCTTGCCGTCGGGCCTCACCGCCACACCCTCGGGTTCCTGGCCGACCGGAATGATGTGCTCCACCTTGCCCTTGGCAATGTCGACCACGCTCGCCGATTTGGTGTCCTCGTTGGACACGTAGATCTGAGTTCCGTCCTTGGAGAGCGCAAACTCCTCGGGATCGGAGCCGGCGAAAATCTTGCCCTTGAGCTTGCGGGAGGCGAGGTCGACGACGCCGATGCCGTCGGCTGTCTTGTCCGATTCGCTGTCGCTATCGTCATCGTCGCCGCCGCGCTTGAAAATCGGATTGCCGTGGGCGTCGAGCTGCGGGGGCGCGGCGATGGGCGTGCCGCTCAAGGCAACGTACACGAGCTTGCCGTCGGGACTTGCATGAATGCCTCTCGGCCGCTTGCCGACCGGGATCGTGGCGATGACCGAGTAATCGGCGCCGTTGATCACGGTCACGTCGTTCGAGCGCTCGTTGGACACCACGATCTGGTAGGAGGTGGCGATCGCGCCTCGGGGCATGCCCGCGCCGGCGAGCAGAGCCACGAGGGCCGCGAGAGAGAGCGCCGCGGACGCCCGGCCCGTGGCTGCCGAGAGGGGGGCGAGCGAGTGTCTAGCCGTGGCCATTTTCTCTATTTCCCTTGAATTTAAGGACTCTGCCGCGTGGACCGGAAGAGGGTAGAGGGTGCCGTCTCGGTCGTTCAATTGCAAGCGCCGCGCGCGGTCCGAGATATAATCCGCGGAGGCTAGCGTTCGTTCTCGGGCGAGGGAGATTCGACATGAAACAACGTCACATCAAGACCGATTTGCCCGGCCCCAAAGCGCGTGAGCTTTTGGCGCGCGACGCTCTGGTGGTCTCGCCGTCCTATCCGCGCGACTATCCGTTCGTCATGTCCCATGGCGAGGGCGCGCAGGTGTGGGACGTCGACGGCAACCGCTTCCTCGACTTCGCGGCCGGCATCGCGGTGTGCAGCACCGGCCATAGCCACCCCGCGGTGGTTCAGGCGATCAAGGATGCGGCGGAGCGCTTTCTGCACATCTCCTCGGACTATTGGCACGAAGGCCAGGTGCGCCTCGCGGAGCGCATGAACGAGCTCGCGCCGATCGAGGGTCCGGTGATGAGCTTCTTCGCGCAGTCCGGGACGGAAAGCGTGGAAGGGGCGTTGAAGCTCGCCCGCTACGTCACCGGACGCGGGCGCTTTCTGGGATTTCTCGGCGGATTTCATGGCCGCACCATGGGCTCGCTGTCCTTCACGTCGAGCAAGTACACGCAGCAAAAGGGCTTCTTCCCGACGATGCCGGGGGTCACCCATGTGCCGTATCCGAATAATTATCGGCCGCTGTTCGCCGGCCCCGACCAGGGCCAGGCGGTGCTGCGCTACATCGAGGAAGACCTGTTCGTCCACAATGTCCCGGCGGGCGAAGTGGCCGCGATACTGATCGAGCCGATCCAGGGCGAGGGCGGCTATCTCGTGCCGCCGGACGGTTTTCTGGCGGGCCTGCGGCAGCTCTGCGACCGGCACGGCATTTTGTTGATTTTCGACGAGGTGCAATCGGGCATCGGCCGCACCGGCAAGATGTTCGCCGCGGAGCACTTTGGGGTCGAGCCGGACATCATGACGCTCGCCAAGGGACTGGGATCGGGGCTGCCTATCGGCATGGTCGTGGCCAAGCGCAGCGTCATGCAGAAGTGGACGCGCGGTGCGCACGGCAACACCTTCGGCGGCAACCCCGTGTGCTGCGCGGCTGCGCTTGCGACCCTCGATCTGGTCGAGCGGGAATACTGCGCGAACGCCGCCAAAGTCGGCAGCTACTTCATGAAGCGCCTGCGCGCGCTCGCCCACAAGTATCCCGTGATCGGCGAGGTTCGCGGCAAGGGGTTGATGGTGGGCATGGAGCTCGTCCTCGATCCCTCGAGCAAGACGCCGGCGAAGAAGCTCTGCGACGCCCTGATCACCCGCGCCTTTCACAATGGCCTGATCTTGCTGGCTTGCGGCCAGAGCACCGTGCGGTTCATGCCGCCGCTCACCATCGGCGAGGCGGATGTCGACGAGGCGATCGAGCTGCTCACTCAGTCGCTCGGTGAAGTGCTGGCGGATGAGCGGCCGGCGGTCGATCGAGGCCTCGCCACGATCTGAGGCCGCTAACAGCCGCCCAAGCGGGACCGCCTCAGCCGGTCAATCGCCCGTATCGCTTCAGCACGGCGCGCAGCGCATCGTGCGGGAGTGCGATGACCTTGTGGTCGTCCACGCCGACCATGTCGCGCGCGGCGATCATGGCGTTCACGATCGCCTCTTCGGTGGCTTCCACCGTGGCGCGAAACACGGGGTCCAGCACATCGTTCGGCAGCATCTTGAGGTCGACCACGTGGTCTGCGGCCGCAGCTCCGGAGTTTGCCGTCGAGAACGCGATGAAAATGTCGCCGGAGCCGTTGCCCGAGATGCTGCCGTTGCGCCCGAGCCCGAGCGTCACCCGGCGGGTCAGCCGTTTCAGCTGATGGGCGAGGAGCGGAGCGTCGGTCGCGACCACGACGATGATGGAGCCGAGCTCCTGTTTATCCGAGGGGATGAGCGCATAAGGCTCGGGGGCCGGAATTTCGCGCCCCACATTGATGCCCGCGATGCGCAGGTTGTCTCGCGTTCCGTAGTTGCACTGAACGAGGACGCCGATGGTGTAGCTCCCGTTCTTCGCATCCAGCCGTCGCGAGGAGGTGCCGATGCCTCCCTTGTAGCCGTTGCAGATCATTCCGGTGCCGCCGCCGACGCTGCCTTCCTCGACCGGCCCGCCGTGCGCGCCGTCGAGCGCATGAAAGACATGCTCGGGCTTGACGTGAAAGCCGTTGATGTCGTTGAGCCACCCGTCCCAAGTCTCCGCGACCACCGGCAGCGACCACCAGTCATCGTCCGGGCCCGGTTTGCCGTGCGCCACCCGCCACTGAATGACCGCATCGCGCACGACGCCGACGCTGTGCGTATTGGTGATCATGACGGGCCCGTCGAGAAAGCCCGACTCCTCCACCCAGGCGGTGCCGGTCATCTCGCCGTTGCCGTTTTGCGCGAACCATGCGGCGAAGACCGGATTCAAAATCGAGTCGGGACCGCGCGGTAGGACGGCGGTGACGCCCGTGCGCACCGGTCCCTCGCCGACTTTCAGCTTGCCCGACCCGGAAACGAGCGTCGTGTGCCCGACCAGCACGCCTGCCACGTCGGTGATCGCGTTGAGCGGCCCCGGGGTGCCGTCGAACGGAATGCCGAGAGCGCGCGCACGTGGCTGCGGCGGAGCGCCGGCGGAAGGCGACGGTGCGGTTGCGGCGGCAGCCCCGGCCGCGCCCGACAGGGCCATGAGCGCACCGAGCAGGGCGCGACGCGATCGAGTGAGGCGCATGGTTCTCTCCCTTGGTCTACTTATCCGCACCCGCCGGGCAGCGGCGCCGGGCCTCGCCGGCAGCGCCTGGCCGGCCGCGCCTCGCCGGCCGCGAGCGATGGTACACTCGGGCCGATGCCGCGCAGCCGCTCGCACATTCTCGCAGTACTCGTTCTTTTTGTCTGGGCTTTTCCCGCGACGAGTTTTGCCGCCGAGGAGAAGAAGCTCTTCATCTACAACTGGACCGATTTCATCGGCCCGAACACCGTTGCCGAGTTCGAGAAGCTCACCGGAATCAAGGTCACCTACGACGTCTACGATGCCGAGGAGACCATGGAGGCCCGCTTGCTCGCGGGAGGATCCGGATACGACCTGGTGAGCGCCTCCAGCGATTACTTCAGCCGCGAGATCAAGGCCGGCGTCTACGAAACGCTCGACAAATCGAAGCTTCCCAACTTGAAGAATCTCGACCCTCGCAGTCTGGCGACCCAGGCAGCTTACGACCCGAACAACGCCCACGCCGTACCCTACCTGCATTCCATCAACGGCTTCGCCTACAACGTCGACATGGTCATGGCGCGCATGCCGAATGCGCCGGTCGACAGCCTCGACATGCTGTTCAAGCCGGAGGTGGTCGCGAAATTCGCCGACTGCGGCGTGACGTTTCTCGATTCCCCCGAGGACGTCATCCAGCTCGCGCTAAAGTATTTGGGGCTCGATCCGAACAGCACCCGGCGCGAGGACTTCAAGGCCGCCGAGGAGATGCTGCTCAAGGTGCGCCCGTATATCCGCTCGTTCGACTCCTCCGAGTATCTCAACGGACTTGCGAACAAGGAGCTGTGCGTCGCCATGTCGTGGTCGCCCGACTACGCGCTATCGCATGCACGCGCCCGCGCGGCGGGGGTCAATGTGAATCTCGCGTTCACGGTGCCCAAGGAAGGCGCGAACGAGACTTTCTCGTCGTTGCTCATCCCCGCGGGGGCGCCGCACCCCGAGGCCGCCTATCAATTCATCAATTTCCTTCTGCGTCCCGACGTCATCGCCGCGGTCAGCAATGCCATCTTTTACGGCAACGACAACATCGCTTCCCGGCCTCTGGTCGACCCGCGCATTCTCGCCGACGAGACGCTCTATCCGACGCCCGAGATCGAGGCGAGGCTGTATAAATCCGCGGAGATCGATGCGGCCACCGAGCGCCTTCGCACCCGCACCTGGACGCGGATCAAGACCGCGAAATGAGGTTGACATGGCAAGCGACACATCGCATTTGAACCGCATCGTCCGATTCACGCAAATGCAGGACGGGACCCGCGAGGACTACGAGCTGCTCGAGCTGCACGAGCGCGATTACCTGCGCACGCTGCCCGATCGCATCTTGGGCGCGCTGCAGGCTCTGCAGACCGGGCTCGGCGGTTATCCCGTCACGCGCCTGGAGCATTCCCTGCAGGCGGCGACGCGCGCCAAGCGCGATGGGGCGGACACCGAGATGATCGTGGCGGCGCTCATTCACGACATGGGCGACGACGTGGCGCCGTTCAACCATGCGGGGATTGCGGCTGCGGTGCTGCGCCCCTACGTGCGGCCGGAGGTGACCTGGATCGTCGATCAGCACGGCCTGTTCCAGAGCTATTACTATGTCCATCACCTGGGCGGCGACCGCGAAGGGCGCGAGAAGTACCGCGATCACCGCTGGTACCAGGCGTGCAGGGATTTTTGCGCCAACTGGGATCAAAGTTCGTTCGATCCGAGTTATCGCTCGGAGCCGCTCGAATCCTTCGTGCCGCTGGTGCGCGAGATCTTTACGCGCAAGGCCTACGATCCGAGGTTCGTCGGGGCGGCGTTGCCGTCCGCTTAGCGCTCGGCCAATTGCGCATCCAGCAGCCGCTGCCTCTCCGTGCGCCGCATCAGGTAACCCGCCACCAAAACGCAAACGCCCACCAGGCAGATGATGAGGCTGGCGAGGGCGTTGATGTCCGGACTCACGCCGAGCTTCACCTTGGAGAAAATCACCATCGGCAGCGTGCTCGCGCCGGGCCCCGAGACGAAGCTCGAAATCACCAGATCGTCCAACGACAGGGTGAAGCTCAGCAGCCAGCTCGACGCGAGCGCGGGCATGATGATGGGAAGGGTCGTATCGACGAAGGCGCGCACAGGGCCGGCGCCCAAGTCCATAGCGGCCTCCTCGAGCGAGCGGTCGGCGCTCGCCAGCCGCGATTGCACCGTGATGGTGACGTATGCCGTGCAGAATGCGATGTGCGCGATGGCGATGGTGGTGAAGCCCCGATGCGGCCATCCGAGCACGTGGAGCATGGAGATGAACAGCAAGAGCTGGGTGATGCCGGTGATGATTTCAGGCATCACCAGGGGTGCGTTCACCATGCCGGTGAGCAGCAGCCGTCCGCGGAACCGACTGAAGCGCACCAGCGCGATGGCCGCGAGTGTGCCCAGGATCACGGCTCCCGTCGACACGACGACGCCGATCTCGAGCGACAACCAGGCGGCATCGAGGATCTGATCGTTGTGCACGAGCTGACGGTACCAGCTCGTCGAGAATCCGCCCCAGACGCTCACCAGGGCGGAGGCGTTGAACGAGTAGCCGATCAGCACGAGGATCGGCAGATAGAGGATGGCGATGCCGATGCCCAGGATGGAAATGAGCAGCGGCGAAGGGCGGTCCTGCACGTCAGGCCTCGAGCTGCTTGGTGCTGTAGTGCTGATACAGAGCGATGGGGCCGACCAGCAGCACGAGGAACGCCACCGCGACCGCGGAGGCGACCGGCCAGTCGCGATTGCCGAAGAACTCGTCCCAGAGCACGCGGCCGATCATGAGATTATCGGGGCCGCCGAGCAGGGTCGGAATGACGAACTCGCCGACCGCCGGAATGAAGACCAGCATCGAGCCGGCGATGATTCCCGGCATGGACAAGGGGAGCGTGACGTCGAGGAACGTGCGCCAGGGCGGGCTGCCTAAGTCCGCCGCCGCCTCGAGAAGCGGGTACTCGAGCTTCTCCAGGGTCGCGAACAGCGGCAGCACCATGAAGGGCAAGTACGAGTAAATGATGCCCAGATAGACGGCGAGGGTGGTGTGCATGATCTTGAGCGGCTGATGGATGATCCCGAGCCACAGCAGGGCCGAGTTGAGCAGGCCGGTCTCGCGGATGATGCCCTCGAGCGCGTAGACGCGCAGCAGGAATGAGGTCCAAAACGGTAAGATGATGATGAGCAGGAGCACGCTCTGCGTGCTCTTCGATGTGCGCGCGATCGCGTAGGCCATCGGATAGCCCAGGGCGAGGCAGACGAGCGTGGAGAAGAACGCCGTCCTGATCGAATAGATGTAGGACAGGCCGTAGACTTGGTCGGTGAACAGGTACTGGAAGTTCCCGAGGCTGAGCGTCAAGTGGATGTGCCGATCGGCAGTGATCGATAGAATGTCGGTGAAGGGAGGCATGCGCAACGCGGTGTCGGCGAAGCTGATCTTCAGCGCGAACGCGAACGGAATGAGAAAAAATACCAAGAGATACAGCATCGGCGGCAGGATGATGAGCCACTTGCCATGGCGCATCAGCCACTCGCCGCGCGGTCTGTCCGCATCGATCCCGTTCCTCATTCCCCGTCATCCCTCCGCGTGAGCGTGCGCAAGAAGAAACCCGCAGCCAGCAGCGCGCCCCGCGCACGTGCTGCGCGCGGCCTGCAGCGGCAACGCCTGATCGAGGCTTGCATCTCGGCGCTGCACATTCACGGTCCGTCGAACACCACCGTGGAAAAGGTGGTTGCAATCGCGAAAATGTCTCCCGGCATCGTTCGTTTCTACTTCGATTCCAAGGCCGCGATGCTGGTCGCCTCTTTGCAGTTCCTCGCCGCGGAATTCGAGGAGAGGGTGCTGCAGCCGGTCGCCCGACTGAAGTCGACCCCGGTACCGGCGCTCCAGCTTCTGGTTGATCTGTATCTCGATCCTGAAATCGCCAGCCCGCGCAAAGTCTCCGTTTGGTACGCCTTCTGGGGCGAAGCCAGCTCGCGGCAGGAATACTACGACATTTGCGGACAGAAGGACGAGAGCTTCGCCGCGCTGGTGCGCGAGCTCATCGGCCGGTTGATCGACGAGACCTCGCAGCTGCAGCTCGATCCCGACGGAGTCGCGCTGGGCCTCATCGGGGTGCTCGAGATGCTCTGGCAGGATTTTGCCTTCCGCTCCGAGGAAGACATCGATCGGGCGGCGGCCAAGCGGCGCTGCATGGCGTATCTGCGCTCGGTGTTTCCCGGCCGGTTCGCGCAACTGCCCGGTGCGCGCGAGACCGCCCCGGGCGCGGGCGCCGCAGGCGGATTCGCGGGGTGGGCGTACGGCGATGCGCGCGCCGCGTTGCTCGAGCGCGACGGCCTGTTCCGGCGTGCGTGGCAGATCGCCGCGCATGTGGCGCAAATCCCCCGCGCCGGCGATTTCGTCACGGCCGATCTAGGCGCGGAACGTGTCGTGGTGGTGCGCGACGCTTACGGTGCCCTGCACGCGCTGCGTAACAGCTGTCCGGAAGTGCCGCACGCTCTGGTGATGGAAAGCCGCGGTCACTCCGCGAGCACGTTCCGCTGCCGCGTGCACGGCGTCGAGTTCGACTTCGCGGGACGCCGGGCCGGGGGCGGCCGCAGCGATCTGACGAGACTCGCGCTGTACACCGCCGATAATCTCATCTGGGTGGGGCCTCCCGGGGCGGCGCATCCGCCGCGCTGGCAGGACGGCAACTTGCCGAGCGGGCGGGCCGCCGCCGCCGCGACCATCATGGAGCGGGAGACCGAGGTCGCGGCAAACTGGAAGCTGCTCGTCGAGCAGTGGCTCGAGGGCGCGCCGGCCGACGAGGTACCGGCGCCCCAAGCCGATTCCATCAGTTGGACCGCCGATCCCCTCGAGGGCGGTACGAGCTTCAGCGCCCGGTGCTATCGCTCGCTGGTCAAGGACTCGGCGGATGAACCCTGGCTGCAGCGCTTCGTCGCGCCGAACCAATTGTTGCAATGGCGTCCCGACGGACTCACGGTCATGCAGGCGATCCCCGCTTCGCCCGCGTCCTGCCGCTTGCGCCTAATCTGCGTGGCGCGCATGCCGGAGGGGCCCGAGGCGCGCGCGGGGCATTATTTGGCCACGAGACTCAGCCGCTGGACGCGGCGCGCGACGCGCACGGTGGCGGAGTCCGCACAGCGCGGGGTGACGGATTTCGGATACCGAGCCGGCCCGGATCTCGCGCCCGCGCTGGTCTGGTTTCGCCGTTACCTCTCGACCCGCATACCGGCACTCGCGCTCGAGCGACCGCCGAGCTCTCCTTAGCGGAATTCACTATAATTCGCAGTTCCCATACCGGGTTTGCGGCATTTCGGGAGAACGCACATGAATTTGGCTTCCTTGAGCACCAGCGATTGGCAGGGGCGCGCGGCACGCGCCCGTTACGAGACACGTCACTTCATCGACGGAAATTTCGTCGACTCGGTCAAGAAGGGCCGTTTCAGCGTGGTCAATCCCGCCAGCGGGGCGGTGCTGTGCGAGGTCAGCGCGGGCGCCAAGGAGGACATCGATCTGGCCGTGGCGTCGGCCCGCAAGTCGTTCTATTCGCGAGTGTGGAGCCGCAAGGCGCCGCGCGAGCGCATGGCCGTGCTCGCAGCCTTCAGCCATTTGATCAAGGAGAACACCGAGCGCTTCGCGTTGCTCGATACGTTGTGCATGGGCAAGCCCATCAATGACATGGTCACCATCGACGTGCCGGCGGCGGCCCTGAATTTCGCCTACTTCGGCGAGCTCATCGACAAGATCGACGGCCAGGTGACCGCCACGGCGCAGGATGCGTTCCATTACATCTTGCGCGAGCCGCTCGGTGTCGTCGGCTGCATCGTGCCGTGGAACTATCCGTTGCTGATGGCGTCCTGGAAGGTCGCACCGGCGTTGGCGGCGGGAAACTCCGTGGTTCTCAAGCCGGCGGAGCAATCGCCGCTCTCGGCGCTGCTGATGGCGGAGCTGTTCGTGGAGGCGGGCGGGCCGCCCGGGGTCTTCAACGTGGTGAACGGCCTCGGCGAGGCTGCCGGTGCGGCGCTCGCGCTGCACATGGACGTCGCCAAGATCGCCTTCACCGGCTCGACGGAAATCGGCAAGCAGATGCTCGTATATGCCGGGCAGTCGAACATGAAACGCGTGGCGCTCGAGTGCGGCGGCAAGACGCCGCAGATCTTCCTGCGCGATCTGCCCGACATGGAAGCGGCAGTCACTTACGCAATCAACGGCATTTACGGCAACATGGGCGAGGTGTGCAACGCGGGCTCGCGGCTGCTGATCGACAAACCGATCGCCAAGGAGTTCATCGAGCGCTTCATCGAGAAGGGCAAAGATGCGTACCGCGCCGGCGATCCCTTGAATCCGGCGACCAACTTGGGACCTCTGGTCACGGCGTCGCACCGCTCGCGCGTGCTCAGCTACATCGACAAGGGCAAGCGCGAGGGCGCACGCCTCGAGTTCGGCGGCGGCTCACCCGACTTGCCGGGAGCTTATGTCAATCCAACGCTGTTCACGGGCGTCACGAACAGCATGACCATCGCGCAGGAGGAGATCTTCGGCCCGGTGGCGGCGGCCATCGAGATCGACGGTGTCGCGGACGGACTCAAGGTCGCGAACGACTCGATCTACGGCCTCGCGGCCTCGGTCTGGACGCGTGATTTGACGGTCGCACACAAGACGGTGCGTGATCTCGAGGCCGGCGTCATCTGGGTGAATTGCTTCGATCACGGCGACATGACGCAGCCGTTCGGCGGCTACAAGCAATCCGGACAGGGACGCGACAAGTGCGTGGAGAGTCTGATTTCCTATACGCAGACCAAGTCGGCCTGGATCAACCTCGGATAGGCGCGGCCGGCCAGGCGCGGCCGGCCAGACCGGGGTAGGCGGCCGCGCTGAGGCGAACCCACATGATCGAAGCGTCGTGCCATTGCAGCCGTGTCCGCATCGCCGTCCCCCGCGCGCCGGAGGCGGTGAACGAGTGCACTTGTTCGATTTGCCGCCGATACGGCACGCTCTGGGCGTATTACTCGCCGAAGCTCGTAGAGGTCTCGCCCGGCGCCACCGACATCTACATGTGGGGCGAACGGCAGCTCGAGTTCCATCGATGCAAGGATTGCGGTTGCATCACGCACTGGGCACATATCGACAAAGGCTTTGATCGCATGGGCGTGAACGCCCGGCTCCTGCAGCCGGAGGTTTTGGCGGCGGCGCGTCGCCTGGTCAATAATGGGCGTAGCCGCTAGGCGAACGCTGCAGGCGGACTCGGCAGCCGGAATTCCGGAATACGCTCGCGCAAGAGCTCGTGAAACTCGTGCATGTAGCCCTCGAGCCTCGATAGCGGACCGGGCCGATAGCTGCCCGATGCGAGCCCTCGCTGTACGCGCCCGCACAGCCACTTGTCCTCGTTGTTCACCTGGATGTTGATGCGGTTGGACAGAAACCGCGCGGCGCGCAGCGCCGGGCTCGCATGCGGAAGGCCGAACGTCGTGCCGCGCACGATGCACTTGCCGGGCCCACCGGGCAGCAGCTGGAAGAAGTCCATCTGGTCCGGAAACACGTCGATCCCGAGGTTCGGCAGCGCGCTGTAAAAGCGCCAGCAGCGCCGCAGGGGCTCCGGCAAGTGGCTCGCCGCCTCGCCGATGATGCGCTGGTAGAGCCGCTCCGACCAGCGCGAGGAGAGCTGCTCCCGCATCCAGCTGAGGCCGCGTGCGACCCCGGGGACCTGGGCCTGGTCCTCGTAGTCGGGCGTGAACATCCGATAGAGCCCAGGGTGGCCGATCGGCACGTGATAGGACTCGAGGTAGTTGTCCATCGCGATTTTCCAGTCGACGTTCCAGACGTCGGTGGATATGGGCGCGAGCGGCACCATGTCCTCGAGGCGATAAGGCGCGAGCTCTTCGGCGAGCTTCCCCCAGGTCTTGGCGACCGGCGGCGGGTCGCCCGCGAGGCACACGAAAACGAACCCGAGCGCCGTATCCACCCGCACCGGCTTGAGGCCGTGCTCCGCACGATCGAGGCCCGGGAAGGTGTCGCGCATGGGCACGCCCACGAGACCGCCGTCGTGGCGATAGCTCCAGCCGTGATAGGGGCAGGTAATGGTCGCCGCGCAAGTGCCGGCGCCGTCGAGCAGCCGCGATCCGCGGTGACGGCACACGTTGTGGAACGCCCGGATGGAGCTATCCTTGTCGCGCAGAACAAAAACGCTCTCGGGGCCCAAGTCGAACGTTTCGTAATCTCCCGGCCGGGGGATGGAGTTCACATGACAGACGATCTGCCAGCTCGGCATGAGCACCCGCTCGATTTCGAGCGCGGTGAGAGCGGGGTGACCGTATACCCAGGCGGGCAGCGCACGGCGAGGGGCGGCGGGGACTGCGCTGGCTGGGATGTCGGCTTCGAGCATCGTGGCGGACAGAGGGGTCATCATGGTTCTCCCGCACGCTTATATGATCATTCAATTTAACCGCGGGGTGGCTCCCTTGGCAAGTGGCGGTGCAGCAGAGAGTGCCGCCGGAAAGGCCCATAAAGACCGGGTTGCATTGCCGATCGATGGCCCGCACGAGACAGGTGCAATGGCTTATATAGTCATATAAACTCGCCGTCCAAAGCCGGCCGCGCAACGCGCCGGCACGACCAAAACGAGGAGAGCGCCATGGCCAGAAAACTGACCAATAATAATGCACAGTTCCAACGCGCGGTGAAACGGCTGCCGCTCGGGGTCGCCTCCAATTTTCGCTACTGGGGCGAGGATCGGACTATCTACGTGAAGCACGGCAAGGGCGCGCGCATCGTCGACCTCGACGATAACGTGTACGTCGATTACCGCATGGGTTACGGCCCGGCCATCTTGGGTTATGCGGACGATCGGGTCGATGCCGCCGCTCGCGAGGGGATGAGCGTCGGGGGTGTGTTCGCGCTCGCCACCGAGCGCGAGCTCAAGGTCGCCGACCGCATCGCCAAGATGGTGCCGGCCGCGGAGCTCGTGCGCTTCTCGAACTCGGGGACCGAGGCGGTCATGGCGGGGCTGCGGCTCGCCCGTGCCTTCACCGGCAAGGACGATTACGTGATTCTCGAGGGGAGCTATCACGGGCTGTTCGATGCCGCCATGTGGTTCACGCCGATGGACAAGTGGACGCAGGTTGGCGAGCCCGAGATCAAGCCCTACAGCGAGGGAGTCCCCGTGAGCACGAAGAGCTTTGCGCACTTCGTGCAGGCAAATGATGCCAACCAGCTCGAGGACGTGTTCAAGCGCCACGGCGGCAAGATCGCCTGCATGTTGATCGAACCCATCATGGGCAACTGCCTCGGCATCGCGGCGGAGCCGGAATACCTGCGCGCGGCGCGCGAGCTGTGCACCAGGCACGGTGTGGTGATGCTCATCGACGAGGTCAAGACGGGTTTTCGCGTCGCGCGCGGCGGGGTACAGGAGCTGTACGGCGTGCATGCGGATTTGTGCACCTTCGCCAAGGCGCTCGGCAACGGCTACCCCATCTCGGTGCTCGCGGGCCGCGAGCACATCATGCGCAAGATCGGGCGCGGCGTCGCGCATGGCGGCACCTACACGGCACATTCGGTGTCGCTCGCCGCCGCCGAAAAGACGCTGGAGATTCTCGACGAGACCGATGCGCTCGAGCGCGTTGCCGACTACGGCACGAAGCTGCGCGCCGGCATGCGCGCGATCCTGCAGGCGCGCGGCATCGCGCACAGCTTCGTCGGTCATCCCTCCATGAGCGGGCTGTACTTCGCACAGAACCCGCCGCGCAACTACCGCGCCTGGAAGAGCAGCGATTATTCCTTCTACGACGCCATGGCACAGGTGCTGCACGATGAGGGCGTGCTGTGCGAGCCGGACTCGCGCGAGCCGTGGTTCGTGTCGGCTGCGCACGACGCCGACTGTCTTACCGACACCTTGAAGGCTTTCGAGATCGCCGTGGACACGACGCTGCGCGCGGGCGGCGCGACGCACAAAGTCACCGCTTGAACGCTGTAGTCGGCACGCGCGAGCCCGTCGATGCCTTGATCGTCGGGGCGGGCCACAACGGGCTGGTGACGGCGTGCTACCTGGCGCGCGCCGGCCTCAAGGTACAGGTGCTCGAGCGCCAGCCGTTCATCGGCGGGGCGGCGGTGAGCCGGCGGCTCTACAAGGACTTCACCTACTCGAACTGCTCGTACGTGTGCAGCCTGCTGCGCCCGGAGATCATGCGCGCACTCGAGCTGCCGAAGTACGGCCTGCAAGTGATTCCCTACGAGGGCGGCTGCACGTTCATGCAGGGCGGCGGACACCTGGCGCTCTACGATAACCATGATGCGCTGCGCCGCGAGATCTCGCGGCATTCGAAGCGCGATGCGGAGGCCTACGACCGCTATTCGCGCGACGTGATGCGTCAGTGCAAGTTCATCAAGCCACTGCTCATGCGCGAGCCTCCCGATCCGACCTCCTTCAAGCCGCGCGACCTCAAGGAGTTGCTGTATCTCGGCCAGCGGTTTCACAACCTGGGCGAGCAGCGCATGTACGACACGCTGCGCTTCTGGAGCATGAGTGCGGCGGATTTTCTCGACGAGTACTTCGAGAGCGAGATCGTCAAGGCGCATTTCGCCGGCAGCTCCATCATCGGCACGGCCTTGGGTCCGCGCTCGCCGGGCACGGCCTACGTGCTGCTGCATCACTACATGGGCGATATCGACGACACGGTGGGCGCCTGGGGATTTGCCCGCGGGGGCATGGGAGCTATCAGCAACGCGCTCGGCAAGTCGTTCGAGGCGAGCGGCGGAAACATCCGCGTCGCGGCGCCGGTGAGCCGGGTTCTCGTGAAAGGCGGCCGCGCCACCGGCGTCGTCCTCGAGGACGGCGAGGAGATCCACGCATCGCTTGTCATTTCCAACCTGGACGTGCGCCGCACGTTCTTGAAGCTCGTTGACGAGAAGGACTTGCCGCAGGACTTCCTGCATCGCGTGCGCAACTTCAAGATCCGCGGCTCCTCCGGCAAGCTCAACATCGCCCTCGACGGCCTGCCGCAGTGGCCCGCGATTCCGGCGGGCTCGCCCTGCACGCGCGGCGACATGCACGTCACCGACACGCTCGAGATGATGGAGCGCGCCTACGATGATTGGAAGGAGGGGCGCTGGTCGCGTGCTCCATACATCGACATGCTGATTCCTTCGCAAATCGATCCGAGCATGACGCCCGACGGCAAGCACTATATGTCGGTGTTCGTGCAGTATTGCCCGTACGAGCTCGCCGACGGCCCCTGGGACGCGGACAAGCGCCGGGGATTCGGCAATACGGTGATCGAGACCATCGCGCGGCACAGCCCCAACTTCAAGGATCTGATCCTGCACGCGGAGATCCGCACCCCCTGGGACATCGAGAACGAGGTCGGCTTGACCGAGGGCAACATCTTCCAGGGCGAGCTCACCATGGACCAGCTGCTCTTCAACCGGCCCGTGCCGGGCTTCGCGCAATACCGCGCTCCGGTACGCGGGCTGTATATGTGCGGCTCGAGCACGCATCCTGGCGGGGGTGTGATGGGAGCGCCCGGCGCGAATGCCGCACGCGCGGTACTCAAGGATCTCGGGAGGCTGCATTGAGCGAGCGCTATGACTGCATCGTGATCGGCGCCGGCCACAACGGTCTGGTGTGCGCCGCGACGCTCGCGCGCAGCGGCCGCTCGGTGCTTGTGCTCGAGGCGCAGGCGCAGGTCGGGGGCGCCGCACTCACGCGCGAGTTCGCACCGGGCTTTCAGGTTTCCGCCTGCGCGCACATCGTGCATCAGCTGCGCGCCGACGTGTTGCGCGATCTCGAGCTCGAGGCGCATGGGCTCAAATGGGCGGCGCGCAGCATGCCCACTACGGCGTTGGGGGCCGACGGGGCGTGTCTGCCGGTGGGCGGAGAATCCAGCGGACCGGATGCGGCGGCCTTTGCAGCCTACGCCGCGCAAATGCAGCGCTTTGCGCAAGCCCTGGTACCGGTGCTGTCGCGTGTGCCGCCGCGCCTCGGCACCTCCGACTGGCGCGATTACGCGTCCCTCGCAAGGCTCGGATGGCAAATCCGCCGGCTCGGGCGCGACGACATGCGCGAGCTCCTGCGCATCGGCGGCATGAACGTGTACGACTTGCTCCAGGAGCATTTCGAGGAGCCGTTGCTCAAGGGGGCTCTCGGGTTCGATGCCGTGCTCGGCACGAATTTCGGTCCGCGCTCACCGGGTACCGTGCTGACGCTGCTCTATCGGCTCGCGGCGCAAGCGGCGGCCGGAGGCGGGCTCTCGCAGCCGGTCGGCGGCGTGGGTGCGCTGTGCGATGCGCTGGCGCGGTCCGCGACCGCGCGCGGCGCGCAGATTCGACCCCGTGCGGTCGTCAAGCGCATCCTGGTCGAAGCGGATCGCGCGGCCGGCGTCGAGCTCGAGTCGGGCGAGCGGATTGCCTCGGCTGCCGTGATCTCGAGCGCCGATCCGAAGACGACTTTCCTGCAGCTGCTCGGCACGGCGCAGCTGGACACCGGGTTCGTACGCCGCGTATCGCATCTGCGCTCGCGCGGCTTGGCGGCGAAGCTGCATCTCGCGCTTGACCGACTGCCCGAGTTCGCCGGCGTCTCGGAGTCCGATCTCGGCGGACGCTTGCTCGTGTCGCCTTCGCTCGAATATCTGGAGCGGGCCTACAATCACGCGAAGTACGGCGAGTACTCCAGCGCCCCTGCCCTCGAGATCACAGTGCCGACGCGCAACGATCCATCGCTCGCGCCTCCGGGTAAGCACGTGCTGTCGGCGCTCGTGCAATATGCGCCCTATGCGCTCAAGGATGGCTGGCTCGACGAGCGCGATCGCTTCACGGGAGTGTGCCTGTCCTTGCTGGAGCGCTACGCCCCGGGTCTGTCGAGCAGCATCGTCGGCGTCGAGCTCCTCACGCCGGCGGACATCGAGCAGGAGTTTCGTATCAGCGGCGGTCATTGGCATCACGGCGACCTCGCGTTCGACCAGTTCTTCATGGTGCGGCCGGTGCCGGGTGCGGCGCAGTACGCGACGCCCGTCCCGGGCCTGTATCTGTGCGGGGCGGGTTGCCATCCGGGCGGCGGCGTGATCGGCACGGCGGGCTTGAATGCCGCGCGGCAAGTTCTCGAGGCGGCGTGACATGCGCGCTACCGCTCCCCATTTCATCCAGCCGCTGCTCAAGACTCCCTTTCACGAGCGCGCGCGGGCGCTGAGCGAGGTCGACAGCTTCATCCCCTGGGCCGGGTACACCACGGTCGATGTGTTCACCACGGTCGAGCAGGAGTACTTCGCGATCCGCAATGCCGCGACGCTCTACGATCTGACCCCCATGGTCAAGTACCGCATCGCCGGTGCAGATGCGGTGCGCTATCTCAACCGCCTGGTCACCCGCGATATCGCCAAGCTCAAGCCCGATCGTGTGGCGTACTGCGTGTGGTGCGACGATGCCGGTCACATGCTCGACGACGGCACGGTGTTTCGCCTGGGGGAGGGCGAGTACCGGCTCTGCACCGCGGAGCGGCAGCTCGACTGGCTGCTCGACTCGGCCCTGGGCTTCGATGTCGAGATTCGCGAGACGACCGAGGAGGTCGCCGCGCTCGCGGTGCAAGGACCGACATCCTGCGCAGTGCTCAAGCACGCGGGCCTCGCCGGCGTCGAGCTCCTCAAGCCCTTCGAAATCGGCTATTTTTCCCTCGGACAGATCCCGCTCATGGTGTCGCGCACGGGTTTCACCGGCGACCTCGGATACGAGGTGTGGATGCCGCCCGACGACGCCGTGAGCGTCTGGGATGCGCTCATGGAGGCGGGCCGCTCGCGCGGCATCCGAGCGATCGGATCGCAGGCGCTCAACGTCGCGCGCATCGAGGCGGGATTCGTGGCCCCGAAGGTGGACTTTCTGTCCGCCGAGCAGACCATCCGCGCCGGCCGCGACCGCTCGCCGCTCGATCTCGGCCTCGACTGGATCGTCGACTTCGAGAAGGGACACTTCAACGGCCGCCGCGCGTTGCTCGCCGAGCGGGCGAGGGGGCCGCGCCGGCGCCTGGTGGGGCTCGACATCGAGGGCAGCAAACCCGCCCACAATGCGCTGCTCTACGCCGAGAAAGCGGGCAAACGCGAAGTCGGCAGCGTCACCTCCGCGGCCTGGTCGCCGACTTGCAAGCGCAACATCGCGCTTGCTATGGTCGATGCACCGTATTTCTCGATGGGCGCCACCGTCTGGGCTGATATCTACTTGAATCGCGAGCTAGTGTGGGAACGGCGTATGTGCCGCGCGCGGATCGTGGAACGGCCGTTCTTCGCGCCGGAGCGCCGGCGCGCCACGCCGCCGAGCGATTTCTAGCCCCGTGGCCTCCCAGCAGCAGAAGTCCATCACCGACCGGCCCTGGCTCGACAGCCAAGCCAAGCCGCAAATCGTCATCGAGGGGGTCAGCAAGAGCTTCGGCGCCTTCACCGCCGTCGAGGACATCAACCTGCGCATCTACAAGGGCGAGATGTTCGCGCTGGTGGGCGGCTCGGGATGCGGCAAGACCACGCTTCTGCGCATGCTCGCCGGGTTCACGGATCCGAGCGCCGGACGCATCGTGATCGAGGATGCGGACATGAGCCGCGTCCCGCCGTACGAGCGGCCGGTCAACATGATGTTTCAATCCTATGCGCTGTTTCCGCACATGACCGTGGCGCAGAACGTCGGCTACGGCCTGCGGCGGTTGAAGCTCGAGGAGCGCGTGCGGGCGAAACGCGTCGAGGAAGCCCTCGACATGGTGCAGCTTGCGCCGCTCGCCAAGCGCAAGCCCCACCAGCTCTCCGGAGGGCAGCGGCAGCGGGTGGCGCTCGCGCGCGCGCTCATCCGCCGCCCGAAGGTCCTGTTACTCGACGAGCCGCTGAGCGCGCTCGACAAGAAGCTGCGCGAGCAGACCCAGTTCGAGCTGATGAACATCCAGTACCAGGTGGGCATCACGTTCGTGTTCGTGACTCACGACCAGGACGAGGCCATGGCCCTCTCCACCCGTATCGCCGTCATGAATCGCGGCCAGGTGGTGCAGGTGGGCACTCCCTCGGAGATCTACGAGTTCCCGCAAACGCGCTTCGTCGCCGACTTCATCGGTACGACGAACATGTTCGAGGGCACGGTCGACGGCGGCGCGCCCGGAAATGTCGTGGTGCGCAGCACCGAGGCGGGATGTCATCTCGTCGTCGACGATGCCGGACGCTTCAACCACGGCCAACGCGTGTGGGTTTCACTGCGCCCCGAGAAAATTCGCCTGAGCAAGCAACCCGCCTCGTCCGAGCCGACCAACCAGATCAAGGGCATCGTCTGGGAGCTCGGCTATCTCGGCAATCGCTCGACTTACCGCATCAAGACGGAGACCGGCAAAATGGTGACCGTGTTCGCGCAGAACGACCGGCGGACCGCGGAGTGGTCCATCGATTGGAGCGACGAGGTGTATTTGAGCTGGACGGCCGATTGCGCCGTGGTGCTGCACCAGTGAGGGGCCTCGCCGCCGCCTCGGCCATGGCGCTCGCGCTCCTATGGAGCGCCGCCGCGCTCGCGGGCAAGACGCAGAACGTCGTGCTCATCGTGAGCGACGGTCTGCGCTGGCAGGAAGTTTTCACCGGCGCCGAGGCGGATCTGCTCAACGACAAGGCCGGCGGAAGCTGGATGTCGGAGGAGGACTTGCGCAAGCGCTACTGGCGCGACACGCCCGCCGCGCGGCGCGCGGTATTGTTTCCGTTCCTCTGGGAGACCGTCGCCAAGCAAGGTCAAATCTTCGGCAATCGCACCGCAGGGAGCGACGCGCACGTCACCAACGGCAAGGCGTTCTCCTATCCGGGCTACAACGAGATGACGACGGGTTTCCCGAACGACGCCATCGACAGCAACGAGTTCGGTCCGAACCCGACGCCCACCGTGTTCGAATGGCTCGACCATTTCCAGGAATTTCACGGCCGCGTGGCCGTGTACGGCACCTGGAACGTGTTCGACAATATTTTCAACAAGGCGCGCAGCGGCCTGGTCATGCAGACAGGATGGGCGCCGCCGGCCGAGGCAACGCCCGGCGGGGCGCACGATACGCCGCGCGCGGCCTTATTGAGGCGTCTGTACGAGACGACCACTCGCTTCGACGAGGAAGACGTCGAGGATTCGCTGCTGCAGGTGCCGCTCCTCGACTATGTGAAAGCGGCGAAGCCGCGGGTTTTATTCGTCGGCTACGGCGAGACGGACAACTGGGCGCACCAGGGACGCTACGATCTGGTGCTCGACAGCGCCCATCGGGTCGACGGCTTCGTCAAGGAGCTGTGGGAAACCATGCAGGCCATCCCTCAGTACCGCGGCAGCACCACCTTCATCATCACCTGCGATCACGGGCGCGGCAGCGGGCTCACCGAGTGGAAGGAGCATGGGGTCGAGGAGAAGGGCTCGGAGAACGTCTGGATCGCTATCATGGGTCCCGATACATCGCCCCTGGGAGAGCGCACTCACAGTGCTCCCGTCACGCAGGCGCAGATCGCCGCCACCGTCGCGGCCCTGCTCGGCAAGGACTATCACGCTGCGGTACCGAAGGCCGCCGTGCCGATCGCGGACGTGCTGCACTAGGTCCGACAATCAGACTCGTGTGCTGACCTCCTGAGCCACGAATCAGCCGGAATAACCACGCTGTCGATGTATAGGGGAACGGACACGTGCGTTCCCGCAGCCCTGGTTTTTATATTATAGTGAGGATATTATAAAGACGGCTGTGTGCTAAAGGGCGACTCCATGCGGAAGGTCAAGACTCTCGGTCTTTTGGGGACTGGCGTAATCGGGGGCGGCTGGGCAGCGCGCGCGCTGCATTTCGGCATCGACGTGATCGCCGCCGACGTCAAGCCGGAGATGGAGGACTGGATCCGCGGCGCCGTCGCGAATGCGGAGCCCGCGCTCGCGAAGCTCACCTTCGCACCGCTGCCGCCGAAGGGAAAACTCTCCTTCACCACCGACGCCCGCGAGATGGCGCAGGCGGCGGACTTCATCCAGGAGAACATCCCGGAGCAGCTCGCGCTCAAGCAGCGCATGCTCTCCGACGTCAGCCGCCATGCCGGCGCGGACGTCATCATTGCCTCGAGCACCTCCGGATTGACGCCCACCGATCTGCAGCGCGACATGACTGTGCCGGAGCGCTTCTGCGTCGCGCATCCCTTCAACCCGGTGTATCTCCTGCCGCTGGTCGAGCTCGTGCCTGGAGCGAAGACCGCGCCGCAGACCATCGAGGACGCCGCCGTCTTCTTCACTTACATCGGCATGCACGCCTTGCGCGTTCGGCACGAGGTTCCGGGGCATCTCACGGACCGGCTGCAGGAGGCGATGTGGCGCGAGATCCTGCATATGGTGAACGAGGGGGTCGCGACCACCGGCGAGCTCGACGAATCCATCATCTACGGCCCGGGGCTGCGCTGGGCCGGGATGGGCATGAATCTCATTTATCACCTCGCCGGCGGCGAGACCGGCATGCGGCACATGCTGGCGCAGTTCGGACCCGCGCTGAAATGGCCTTGGACCAAGCTCGAGGCCCCGGAATTGACCGAGACCCTGATCGATCGCATGGTCGAGGGCACCCAGCAGCAGGCGGCCGGCCGCTCGATCCGCGAGCTCGAGCGCCTGCGCGACAACTATCTGGTCGCCATACAGCAGGTGCTGCGCCAGTTCGACATCGGCGCCGGCTCGACGCTGCGCAAGCTCGAGGAGCGGCTCTACGTGGATGCGCGCGCGAAGAGCGCTGCGGCCGCGAAGGGCACCGCGGCCGCGGAAGGCGTCGCCGGATCGAAGCCAGGCGACGGCGCCCTGCCGCGCTTCGACACCACGGTGCGCGCGGAGTGGGTGGACTATAACGGCCACATGTCCGATTTTCTCTATGGCTACGTGTTCGGCGATGCCATGGACGCGCTCTACCGCAGCGTCGGCATAGACGAGGCCGCGCGGCGCAACGGACGCATGTTCTACACCGCCGAGAGCCAGGTGAAGCATCTCGGGGAGGCGAAGGTCGGCGAGGACTTGTATGCGACCACGCAAATCCTCGATGTCGACGATAAGCGCCTGCACGTTTTTCACCGCCTCTACCGTCGGCGGGACGACGCCTTGATCGCGAGCGGCGAGCAGATGCATCTGCACGTGGATACCACCCAGCCGAAGACGGTGCCGATGGACGCGGGGGTGCGCGCCAAGCTCGAGACACTGCGCCAAGCACACGTCAAGCTCGGCGTTCCGGCCGAGGCGGGCAAGCCCGTGGGCACCCGGGCCAAGGGCTAGCGTGCCGAAGATCGTCGATCACGCAAAGCGCCGCGACGAGATCGCGCTCGTCGCTTGTCAGGTCGTCGCCGACCACGGCTTCGAGCGCACGACGGTGGCGCGGATCGCGGCCGCGGCAGGCTACACCACGGGCATGGTTGCTCATTACTACGAGTCCAAACAAGGCATCATCCTCGCCGCCCTGCGGCTGATCTTGAAGCGCATCGAGGAGCGCCTCACGCGCGAGCGCGATGCCGGCGAGGCGAACCTATTGAGCGTGCTCTCCGAGGCCCTGCCGATCGATGCTCAGCGTGCCACGGAGTGCGCTTTTTGGATGGCGTTCTGGGGACAGGTATCCGCGGATCCGAAGCTCAAGCGGCTGAACGCCTGGGTGCATCGGGAGTACATGCGGCTGTTCGCCCGGTGCTTTGCCGAGTACTGGCCGCAGTGGGATACCCAGACGCTCGACGTGCGCGATCAGGTGCTGCGCTCGGTGGTGATCTGCATGAACGGCATCACGGCGAGCGCGGTCACCAGTCCGCGCGACTGGCCCGCCGAGCGGCAGATCGAGCACCTCGATCTGCAGCTGAAGCTCCTGCGCCGCTGGGCGGCGCCCAACCGCGACGACGCCTCGGTGACCCGCACGTCGGCGACCCGCAGCGCCCGCGCCTAGACCAAGGAGAAATTGCATGGACTTCGCCTTGAACGATGAGCAGCAGATGATCGTGAAGACGACGCGCGATTTCGTCGTCAACGAGCTCTACCCGCACGAGAAGGAAGTCGAGGAGACCGGAGTACTGCGCGACGATCTGCGGCGCGAGATCAAGGCGAAGGCGATCGAGGCGGGACTCTATGCCGCCAACATGCCCACGGAAGTCGGCGGTGCGGGACTCGACACGTTGACCTGGATTCTCTACGAAAAGGAGCTCGGGCGCGCCAACTATGCGCTGCACTGGTCCTGCGTGGGCCGGCCGTCGAACATCTTGCTCGCGTGCCGCGGCGAGCAGCGCGAACGCTATCTCTTGCCCGCGGTACGGGGGGAGCGGGCAGAGTGCCTGGCGATGACGGAACCCGGGGCGGGATCCGACGTGCGCGGTATGAAGACCTCGGCCGTCGAATCGGGCGGCGACTTCGTGATCAACGGCACCAAACATTTCATCAGCCACGCCGACCATTCGGATTTCGTGATCCTGTTCGCGGCCTCCGGCGAGGAGACGAGCCCTCGCGGCGGTTCGCGCAAGAAGATCACGGCATTCCTGATCGACATGGGGCATCCCGGATTCGAGGTCCGTGCGGGCTACAAGAACGTATCGCACCGCGGCTACACGAATAGCATTCTCGAGTTCAACAACTGCCGGGTACCCAAGGGCGCCGTCTTGGGCGAGGTGCATCGCGGATTCGAGGTCGCCAACGACTGGCTGGGTGCGACCCGCTTGCAGGTGGGCGCCACCTGCCTCGGCCGGGCGGAGAGGGCACTCGAGCTGGCCAAGCAATGGGCCGTGGATCGGGTGCAATTCGGCCAGCAGATCGGCAAGTTCCAGGGTGTGAGCTTCAAGCTGGCGGACATGGCGATGGAGCTGCGCGCCGCCGAACTTCTGGTGCTCGAAGGGGCGTGGAAACACGATCAGAAGACGGCCACCGACATGGACATGGCGATGGCCAAGCTCAAGGCCACCGAGATGCTCGCCATGGTGGCGGACGAGGCCCTGCAGATCCACGGGGGTCTCGGCGTCATGTCGGACCTCCCGCTCGAGCGGATCTGGCGCGATGCGCGTATCGAGCGCATCTGGGAAGGCACCAGCGAGGTGCAGCGACACATCATCTCGCGGGCCTTGTTACGTCCGCTGGGCGGATAACGGGGTCGCGTGACGCAACGCGCGCGAAGGCACGCTATATGTAAAGGATGGCGCGATTTTGGCGGTCAAGCGACCGCTAAGTACGCGTCCGGGCGCCTGAAATCGCCCACCGTGACAATTATGCAACATAACTACACAGATCTATCCCGGCAAGCAGATCCGCGTTACTCCTACAGCAATTAGCCTGCAAATCCTTGAGAATAGTGACGCAGTACCGATATGGGTATTGCCGATAAACACAAAGGGGCAGACCATGATTGATCCGGAAGTTGCGCGTTTACGACGCTTGCGCGACGAGGCACTGCGAGTGCGTCAGATCGCCCGTCGTCTCGGCGCTGCGCGATGGGGCATCAACGATCCGCTGCTGAACCGCGGAGCCTGTGCCAGCTGGCGCCTCGCCCGTGTGGTGACCGGTAAGCTCATCGAACATCCCTACCTCCGCTATCAGCAGGGTGCCGGCCTCGGCTCGCTGCTCGGCAACCGCCTCGCCGCGGAGTGGATCGCGGTCACACGCAAAGACCGAGCGCAGGGACTCAAGACCCTGGCCTTCGAGCTGCAATCGCTTTCGCGGCAGCTCGAAGATGCGCGCGCCTTGACCTGGTCGACCGACTTCAGCGATACGCTCGGGCGCGCGCGCAGCGAGATCGACGGTCTGCTTCAAGGGCTGGCTGCCGAAAGCCAGGGCGTGATGCTCGAGCCGCGACTCCGTCCGGCCCGCGCCGAGGGGGTGCCCCGCACGGACAGCCTGGTTGGCGGGCTCGCTCAAAGGCTCGAGGGAGACTGGCCTTACCTCGCTTTCTGAGGCAGCGGCGCGTCGGGGCCTACCGCGCGGGTTCGCTCAATCCGCGTATGATGGCGCGTAGCGGCGAATACGAACCGAGGGAGCGGGCAAGCGCGTGGATGGACAGCCGGGCTTGGAGGCGCGGAATCTACCGGACCAGCTGGCGGATCAGCTGGTGCTGATGATCGCCACGGGCGAGCTCCAGCCCGGGCAGCGGGTCTTCGAAAAGAAAATCTGCGAGATAAGGGGTGTAAGCCGGATCCCGGTGCGCGAGGCGCTGCGTCTGCTGCAGGCGCAAGGCATCGTGCGTACGGAGCCGAATCGCGGCACCTACGTCACCGAGTTCACCTCCGACGAGATGCTCGAGATGCTCGAGTTACGACTGGCAGTCGAGCGCATCGCGCTGCGCCGGATCATTCAACGCAAGACGCCGAAGGCGCTCATCACCAGGCAGCTCTCCGTCGCCATCGAGGCCATGCGGCGGGCCGCTGCGCTGGGTGATCCTCTCGGGTTGTGCCAGGCGGACCTCTGGTTTCACGACTGCATCATCGATCTTGCCGCGAGTCCTGTGCTCGAGCCGACGTGGCGGCTGCTTTCTCGCGGCGTGATGGTTTTCCTCATGAGGGAGCAAGCTGAGACCTCGGCGGAGTTGGCCGCATGGATCACCGAGCACGAGGAGCTTCTCGCGGCGCTGCAGAGCGATGCGACCACGACACTCGATGAGCACATCGAGCGCCATATTTTTTCGGAGGTCCGCGCACGCCGCGCGCGGATCGACCGCGTTGCGCGCCAATCGACTTCGCAGTCCGTCTGATTTTTCCTACAGCCGCCCGGGGCCGTGGACCGATCCACACGCTTGCCAGCGGCTCCCATAATGGCGCCGCGAATTTGCAGTGCATCATCCCGAAGGAGACTGCCATGTCCACCAATCACTTTCCGAGGAGCGAGGAGGGCGTACCACCGCCCGCGAGTCCCGAGCGTCCGCCGCTCGCGCCGCATGATCCTCCCGATCCGGCGCCGCAGGCCGCCGCCTGGGACCGGGCGCTTCGAGTGATTTTCATGGAGAGCACGACACATCATCCGGGCGAGGTGAGCAGGGGGCGCCCCTGGAGAGCGCAAAAGCAGCGCGGCCGCGCAGCCGTCAAAAGCGCGCGTCATGAGCGCGCGTCGACGTTGGGTGGCCGACACTAAGAGCACGCGCACATGGAACACAAACGAGCCATCGCTTTTGAAATCGCGCTACAGACCCACGTCCTGCAGACGTGCCCCGTGCACAACGAGATCTTCTACGACGACGACGTCGACCCCTCCGGCGCCTTCGCGCTCGCGGTGGAGCTCGTCCGGCAACACAAGCCTTACGTGGATGAGTTTCACGACGACGCGCATGCGCTCACCGACCTCTTGAGCGAAATCCTCAGCGCGGCGCCGCGTTGCTGTCCACACTGTCCGAGCGCGATGGCAAGCCCGATCGAGATGGCGCGGAAGGGTGAGGAGTCGGTCGCGCTGCGGCTGATCCAGGCAGCCGGCGCCGAGGCTTCGCTGTCCGTCTGATTCGCTAGCCGTCTGCGACGGCGGTCGCATCGCTCAGAGTCTTCTCGAGCATGGGCAGGTCGTAGGGCTTGGGCAGGAAGAACACGTTGCCCCGGTGCTGACCCAGACCGAATTCGAGCTTATGGGCGCCATACCCCGAGGCAATCACCACCGGCAGTTTCGGGTATTGCTGGGAGAGCTGTTTTGCGAGGTCGAGGCCGGACATGCCGGGCAGGCTCACATCCGTCAGCACGGCGTCGAAGCTGCGCTCGGCGAGGCGCTGAAGCGCTGATTCGGCGGCTGCAACCGCAACTGCGGAGTGCCCCAATTCCGTTAAATATTCAACGGTTATGAGGCTTACTTCATAGTTATCTTCGACGAGTAACACGTCCATCGGAACCAGCATGGACGTAATTGGGTCGCGTGGCTAGGGGGCCGTTGAAAGATTGACAAAAAAGCCCCCCGTTCCGTCTAGCGGCCTGTCCAGCGCGGCTTGCGCTTTTCCGTGAATGCCCGCGTGCCTTCGGCGAGATCCTCCGATCGTATGACCTGCTGCACGATATCCAAGGAATCGTGCAGCTCGAAGGCCTGGTGCTCGGGAACCATTTCGGTGTGGCGCAGCAGCTGCTTGATGGCAGGGAAGAGCAGCGGCGGCCCCTCAACCAGCTGGTGCGCGATTTCGCGCGCCTTGGCGAGGCTTTGTCCCTTGGAGACGACATGGTTCGCGAGGCCCCAGTGCTTCGCTTCCGCGGCGTCCATCCAGCGTCCCGTCAGCAAGAACTCCACCGCCACGTGATAGGGAATGCGCCGGCGTAGCTTGATGGTGCCGGCATCCGCGAGCACGCCCACGTTGATCTCGGGCAGCGCGAACTTCGCGTGCTCCTCCATGACGATGATGTCGGTGCCCAGCACGACCTCGAATCCGCCGCCGCAGGCAATGCCGTTCACCGCGGCGATGATGGGTTTGTTGAGGTTGCGCGGGTAGTTGAGTCCGCCGAAGCCGCTGACGCCCCAGTCCTCGTCGGATTTCTCGCCGCCCGCGGCGGCCTTGAGATCCCAGCCGGGGGAGAAGAACTTCTCGCCCGCGCCGGTGATGATGGCGACGCGCAGCGCCTTGTCGTCGCGGAAATTGACGAACACCTCGTTCAAGCGGCGGCTGGTGGCAAGGTCGATGGCGTTGGCCTTGGGCCGGTCGATTGTGACCTCGAGTATGCTGCCGTCGGTGACGGTCTTGACTCCCTCTGACATGGCGGACAACCTCTTTGAGTATTACCTTGATTGCTTGAGACGAATGAGCACATCCACGGCCACTGCTCCAAGTCCCGCCGGCCGAACGATCACGGGATTCACATCGATTTCCTGCAGCGTCGATAGTTGCGCGGCGGCGTAGCGGGCGATGCCGAGTACGACCTCGACGAGCGCATCGACATCGCCGCGCGGTTTGCCGCGAAAACCATCGAGCAGCTTCGCGATCTTGAGGGTACTCAGTGCGCAGCGCACGGCATCGGGCGTGAACGGCGGCAGGAGCGTGACACTGTCGGTGAGCAGCTCGGTGAGCACGCCGCCCGCACCGATCACCAGCACTTGGCCGAACTGCGGATCGAGGATCAAGCCGACCAGGACTTCCGCGACGCCGTCGCCGATCATCTCCTCGACGAGCAGTGTGTCGGACAGCGTCCTCAAGCGATGAACGGCCTCGCCGGCCTGCAGAGCGGAACGGATGTTGAGCGCGACGCCGCCCACTTCGGTCTTGTGCTCGAGATGTGCGCCGACGGCCTTCATCACCACCGGAAAGCCCAACGCCTCGGCGCAGGTTGCCGCTTCCGCCGCTGCAACCACGCGACTGCGGGGAATGGTGACGCCGTCGCGTGCCAGGGCAGCCTTGCCCTCGGCTTCGTCGAGGCTATACACCTCCGCCGCCGGCGCATTCGCTGCCGGCTCCCGCGGGAGCCGCAGCTCCACCCCGGTCCCGGAGCCCCAGGCGATGCCGACCGCCGCCGCCGCCGCCAGCGCCTCGAGCGCCTCGCGCTGGCCTTGCAGAGGAACGATGCCGCCCGCAAGACAATGCTTGCGCACGCGCGCACTCAGCGCCTCGGGAAGGGATGAGATGAGAGCGACGCGTGACGCTGCGCCGCGCGATGCGCGGATATACGCATCGATGGCGGCGTCGAAGGAAGAGGCATCGGCCTTACCCTCCGGGGGAAAATCCAGCATGAAGCCGACCGCATCGTAGCCCGAGCGCATCGTGGTGCGGAACACGCGCTCGAGCGCCGGCGGGTCGAACCACAGGTAGGTGTGAATATCCAAGGGGTTCGCGATCGTGACGCGCTCCGTGAGCAGGTCTTGAAGCGTCGCTGCCTGCTCCTTGGGGATGGGCGCGAAATCGAGGTCCAGCGTGCGTGCGACGTCCGCCGTCATGGCCATATCGCCGCCGGAGGCGCCCATGATCAGCACCTTGCGTCCGCCGAGCGCACCGCCCGCGTGCAACAGCTTGAGCGTCTCGCACAGGCCGCCGAGCGTGTCGCACCGGGCGAGCCCGGCCTGCCGGCAGAACGCGTCGAACACGCTGTCCGCACCGGCGAGCGCGCCGGTGTGGCTGTGGGCGGTGCGTGCCGCGGCAGCGGTGCGGCCGGTCTTGATCACCGCGATCGGCTTGCCGGCGCGCCGCGCCTTGTCTGCCGCTGCGGCGAACCGCTCGGCATTCTTGACGCCTTCGAGATACAGACCGAACGCGGTCACGCGCGGATCGTCGCAGAGCACCTCGATCAAGTCCTCGACCGCGAGCCGGCTCTGATTGCCCACCGAGAACAGGTAACCGATCGGCACCGAGCGCTCGTTGAAGCTCAAGCTGAGCGAGATGGTGCCGCTCTGGCAGATCAAGGCGACGCCGCGCTCGAGCGGCTCGCCCACGATCTGGTCCGGCAGCATCGCCGCGCGATCGAAGAAATTCACGAAGCCGTAGCAGTTCGGGCCGAAGAAGGGCAGGTTGCCGGCCCGGTCGCGCAGTTCGCCGTCGAGCCGTCGCCCGACCTCGGTGCCGAGCTCGCCAAACCCCGAGCTGAAGCAGACGAACCCGCCGGCGCCGCGCGCGGCGAGCGCTCCCGCCACGGCCGGCGCCTCATGATTCGGCACGGCGATGAAAGCGGCGTCGGGCACGCCCGGAAGTTCCGCGATGGAGCGATAGAACGGATTTTCCTGCGTCGACGTGCGCGTGGGGTGGACGCGCCACACCGTTCCGCGATAGCCGATGGTGGCATTGCCGGCGGCGACGGCGTCGGTCCACGCGCTCGCGCCGATCAGCGCGATGCTACGGGGCGCGATCAAACGTCGGATGTCGGAAGACGGCATCGGCTCTATCGACGCCTGAGCTCGATTTTGCGCGACCCGACGCCGCGTTTCGCGGCCGACTCCGGCGAGAGCCGCAGGCTCTCGAGGCGCCGCTCGATATCCGTTGGGAAGGAGACGACGCTCGGCTTATCGCCCTGTTGCACGTGCAGAAGCATGATCTCGGCCGTCGCCGCCGGACCCTCGATCCGGGGGCAGAAAAAATCGCAGCCGGCGTGAATGCGCTTGCGATCCGAGTCGAGGATCGAAGTCGAGACCGTGAGATCGTCGTCGCCCTTGATCTCGTGAAAGTAATGCATGTGCAGCTCGACGGTGTAGAGCGTGCAGTGCGTTCTCTCGCGATAGGCGGCGTCGAGCCCCAGATGCTCCATGACGTCATCGACCGCGTAGCTCATGACCACGCAGTAATATGCATCGCGCAGGTGGCCGTTGTAATCGATCCAGCCGGGCTCGATCTGCGCAACGTAAGCGGGCAGCTCGGTCACGTGACCCTCAGTGCAGCTTCAGGCGCTCGCGGGCCTGTGCCGGGGTCAGAATCCGCGCGCCCATGGCCTCGATGATGGTGCGCGCCTTCTGCACGAGCTGCGCGTTGCTCGCGTACACACCCTTACTCAAGTACAGATTGTCCTCGAGGCCCACCCGGACGTTGCCGCCGAGCAGGATCGACTGGGCTACCCAGGGCATTTGCATGCGGCTGATCGCGAAACTTCCCCAATTGCAGTTCTCGGGAAGCTCGTTGACCATCGCGATGAGATGGCCGACGTCGGCCGGCACGCCGTAAGGAATGCCCATGCAGAGCTGGATGAGCGCGGGACCGTCGAGCAGCCCCTCCTTGACCATCTGCTTGACGAACCAGAGGTTGCCGGTGTCGAACACCTCGAGCTCGGGCTTGACCTTCAAGTCCCGGGCGATGGCGGCCCCCTGGCGCAGATAATTCGGGGTCGAGATGTATGCGCGATTGGCGTCGCCGAAGTTCAGGCTCCCGCAGTCGAGCGTCGCGATGTCCGGGCGGTACTTGCCCTCGTTGCACAGATCGATGATGTGCCGCATGCGCTCTTCCTGGGTCACGAAATCGCTGCCCGGCGCCGGCGTGTCCTTCAGCCCGTGCTCTCCGATGACGATGTAGCCGCCCATGCCGCAGGTCAGATTCACGATCACATCGACGTTGCTTTCGCGGATGCGCTTGACCACCTCGCGGTAGTACTTGGTCTCCATGCTGAAGACGCCCGTCTCGGGGTTGCGCACGTGGATGTGAACGATGGCGGCGCCCGCCTGGGCCGCCTCGATGGCCGTGGCGGCGATCTGTTCCGGCGTGATCGCGCAATACGGACTCTTCGTGACCTTGGTGTCGTCGCCGGTGACGGCGCAGGAGATGATGACGTCGTGATTCATGGCCATGGCGGATTGCCTCGTGACGGAGCCTTTAGGGGATGTTCGGGTGTTTATATTATCTCGATGATAATATTTAAAACGCGTCACGGCAACTCAGGCGAATGACGCCCGGCCGCCGGGGTCTTTAGTGACGGCTGCGGGCGAGCGCGCTGATGATTTCGCCCTCGTTGCACACCCCGACGATCTTGCCATCCTCGGCGAGCAGCACGGGATGCCCGGTGGCCTGCCGCAGCCGAATGATCGATTGCAGGGAGAAGGAGGCGGGGGCGACTGCGAGCCCGGGCTCGAGCGTCGCGAGCGCGGCGTCGTCGCGCACGTGCCGCAATTCCTGCTCGACGCCGTCGAGATGCAGGGCGAGGGCCTCTCCGTCGCTGCTCACGGACAGGCGGTAACGACGCCGCTCGTCGAGCCAGAGCGCCCCGCCCTCGGCGGGCAGCCGCGCCCGCTCGCACATGATCATTGCGCCGGTGAGCACGTCGAGAGGATTCATGTGGCGCACGAACTCGGCGACATAATCGTCCGCCGGGGCGAGCACGATATCTTCGGCCGTCCCGGTCTGGATGATGCGGCCGTTCTGCAGGATCGAGATCCGATCGCCCAGCCGCAAGGCCTCGTCGAGATCGTGGCTCACGAACAAGATGGTCTTCTTGACCCGCTCTTGCAGTGCCAGGAGCTCGCCCTGGAGCTTGCCGCGGATGAGCGGATCGAGCGCGGAAAAGGGCTCGTCCATCAATAGTATGTCGGCATCGGTCGCGAATGCCCGTGCCAGGCCGACGCGCTGCTGCATGCCTCCGGAGAGCTCGCTCAACCTGCGATCGGCCCATTGCGAGAGCCCGACGAGCTCGAGCTTCTCGGCTACGATGCTCTTGCGCGTCGCCGCGGGCTCGCCGCGCAGCTCGAGTCCCAGGCCCACGTTGTCGCGGACCGTGCGCCACGGCAACAGGCCAAACTGCTGGAACACCATGGCCACGCGCTCGCGCCGCACGCGCCGGAGCTGTGCGGTATCGCAAGTAGCGACGTCGACATCGGATTCCCCGTCGCGAATGTGCACGTGGCCGCGGGTCACGCGATTCAGGCCGTTCGCGGCCCGCAGAAGAGTAGATTTGCCGGACCCGGACAATCCCATGAGCACGGAGATCTCGCCGCGCGCAATGCTCAAGCTCGCGCCGGCGACGCCGACCACCACGCCGAAGCGGTTCTGAATATCGGCCCGGGAGGCGCCGCCGTCGAGCGCCGCGAGAGCTTCGCGCATCGCGTTGCGCCCGGCCCGTCCCGGCTGGCGCGCGAACAGGATGTCGACTTGCTGGAATTCAACGGCTGCGGTCATCGGGGTTCCTGATGCTCTTTCGGGCGGCTGATTCGATCCAAGATGATGGCGAGCAGCACGATGGTGAAGCCCGCCTCGAAGCCCATGCCCACTTGCACGGAATTGAGCGCGCGCACCACCGGCACGCCGAGTCCGCCCGCGCCCACGAGCGCCGCGATGACTACCATGGAGAGGCTCAGCATGATGCACTGGGTAATGCCGGCAATGATGGTGCCGGCCGCGCTCGGCAGCTCGATCTTCCAGAGAAGCTGCAGGGGCGTCGCCCCGAAGGCCTCGCCGGCCTCGATGAGGGGCTTGGGAACCGAGGAGATCCCGAGATGCGTGAGACGGATCGGCGCGGGCAGGGCGAAGATCACGGTGGAGATGAGGCCGGGGACGACGCCCAGTCCGAACAGCACCAACGTGGGGATGAGATACACGAACGTCGGCAGGGTCTGCATCAGATCGAGCACGGGACGGAGCCCGGCATAGAGCCGCGGACGATGCGCCGCGGCGATTCCGAGCGGCACGCCGATGATTGCGGAAGCGAGCGTCGCGACCACGACCAGCGAGAGCGTCTCGAGCGTCGCGTCCCAGTAGCCCTGATTGAGGATGAACAGGAGCGCGAGCACGACGAACACCGTCAGGGACCACGAGCGGCGCACGATCCAGGCGAGCACGCCCACGAGCGCAATCAGGAACGGGGAGGGCAGTACACGCAGCAGCGTCGTGACGCCGTCGACGGTGCCGCGGATGACGATCGAGATGCCGTCGAAAAAGAGCGTGCCATGCGTCTTGATCCAGTCGATCGCCACCGTCATGGCATCGCCGACGGGGATCTTGTGGCTCACCACCCAGTCCTCGAAGCCGCCGGTGTGCTGATGGGAGTCCTGCGCGAGCGCATCGTAAGCGCGTCGTCCATCGAAGGTCCGCACGCCCTCGAGCCAGCTCTTGGCGACGTCGGAGTGCGCCTTCAGCCAGGCGCCTGCAGCGATGGCCGGCTGCTCGTGCCGGTCGAGAATGGCCGCCATCATCTCGCTCTCGCCGCGCAGCGTGAACTTGAGATTGTCGAGCAGGCGGCCGACGTTCGGGCACTCGCCGGCGTAGCCCTTGCGCGTGACCGTGTAAACGGTCGCCCCGCCGTAGTTCGCGCCGAACACGGCATCGCCGCCGCTCAGATACTTGATGTCGAAGCGCATGTTCATGGGATGCGGCTCCCATGCGAGAAATACGATCGGCTGCTTGTTGCGGTAGGCGCGCTCGACTTGCGCGAGCATCCCCTGTTCGCTCGACTCGATCAGCTTGAAATCGCCGAGGCCGTACTGGTTGTCCTTCAGCATCTTGAGCACCAGCCGGTTGCCGTCGTTGCCGGGCTCGATGCCGTAGATCGAGGATTTGAGCGGGTCGGCGAAGCGGTGGATATCGCTGAAGTCCTTCAGTCCCTGCGCGTAGAAGTACGCAGGCACCGCGAGGGTGTATTTGGCACCGAAGAGATTCGGCCCGAGGACGGTGATCGAGCCGTCGGCGTCGTAGGGTGCGCGATCCGCGGCCTCGGCCGGCATCCAGTTGCCGAGGAACACATCGATGTCCTTGTTCTTGAGCGATGCGAACGTGACCGGTACCGAGAGAACGGTGATGCTCGGGGTGTAGCCGATGTCGCGCAGCAGCTCTGCGGTGAGCGCCGTGGTCGAGGTAACGTCCGTCCACCCCACATCGGAAAAGCGCACCGTGCGGCAGCTCGCCGGATCGGCGCCGGCCGGCGCGGCAGCGCGGGCCGGCGCTCCCCCGGCGATCCCGAAGACCACCGGCACCAGCCCCAGCGCGAGCACGAGCACGAGGGCCCGGCCGAGCCCCTTCGGAGGCTTGACCCGGCGCGGCGGCGGGCGGCATGATGGTTCGGCGCGAGGTGGCTTTGAATGACTGTTCAACGGGCTGTGATCAGCGCTCACCTTAAATCCCTAGAATATTGATATAGAACTACAATTTTCGTATCGGCATCTTAAGCGGTTGCTCGTCCGCGCGTCCATTCCCAGGCGCGGCGAGCCGCAAGGACCAGTCAATTGAACGACCAATCAACGAGCTCCATGGACCTGGCCGCCGAGCCCCCCGAGGAATCGCGGCGATCCCAGTTCATCGAAGTCACCATCGATAGCCTAGCCGAAGTCGGCTATGTGGGCACGACGCTGGCGCGGATTGCCGGCCGGGCCGGCGTTTCGCCCGGATTGGTGGCGCACTATTTCGGCGACAAGGACGGGCTGCTGGATGCCGCGTTCCGGTCGCTGGCACGACGTGTCGGCGATCAGGTGCGGGCGCGCCTGCGCAGCATCGCGACCCCGCGCGCCCGTATCCAGGCCATCATCGATGCCAATCTCGCGCCGGAGGAATTCGACCGGCGCACCGGCACCGCCTGGCTCGCCTTCTGGGGCCAGGTGCTGCAAGTGCCGAGCCTGCGGCGGGTGCAGTCGGTGTACCAGCGGCGCACGCTCACTAATCTCAAGAGCTCCCTCAAGAAGCTGGTCCCTGCCGGAGAGGCTCAGAGTCTCGCGGCCATGATTGCTGCGATGATCGATGGGGTGTGGCTGCGGGCCGCGCTTTCCGGTTGGCGCGAGGCGGACAGCGCCAGCGCGCGCGCCCTGCTCACGGAATTCGTCGACCGGCGGCTGAATGCCGGGCGTGCCTCGCTCGAGCTGGCGGGGCGTGCCTCGCTCGAGGAGAGCGGCGATGGGCCGGATCGGGGCGGCCTCGCCCGGGGCGTCGGGGGGCCGCAGCGCTTCGCGTCCATCAATCCGGCCACCGGCGCGGTGCTCGGCTATGTGAGCGTCACCGGCCCGGCGGAGGTCGATGCGGCCGTGCGCGCCGCCCAGCGCGGCCAGGCGCGCTGGGCCGCGATGACCGGCGCGGAGCGCGCCCGGGTGTTGCGGCAAGCCGCGCAGATCCTACGGTCGCGCAACCGGGAGCTCGCCGAGCTCGAGACGCGCGACACCGGCAAGCCGATTCAGGAGACGCTCGTCGTCGACGTCGTCTCCGGCGCGGATTGCTTCGAGTATTTCGCCGGCCTCGCGCAATCCTTGAGCGGCGAGCACATCGATCTGGGCGGTCAAGCATTCGGCTATACCCGGCGGGAGCCCCTCGGCGTGGTCGCCGGCATCGGTGCTTGGAACTATCCACTGCAGATCGCCTGCTGGAAGGCGGCGCCTGCCCTCGCGTGCGGCAACGCCATGATATTCAAGCCCGCCGAGCTCACACCGTTCAGCGCCGTGAAACTTGAGCAGATATTGCTCGAGGCCGGCGTGCCGGCGGGTGTTTTCCAAGTGGTGCAGGGGTTCGCGGACACGGGACGATTGCTCACCCGTCATCCGGATATCCGCAAGGTCTCGCTCACCGGCGAGGTCGGCACGGGAAAGGCCGTCATGAGCGATGCGGCATCGACGTTGAAAAGCGTCACGCTCGAGCTCGGCGGCAAGTCGCCGCTCATCGTGTTCGAAGATGCGAAGCTGGACAACGCCGTCTCGGGCGCGCTTCTCGGCAACTTCTACTCTTCGGGCCAGGTTTGCTCGAACGCAACACGCGTGTTCGTGCACGCCTCCATCAAGGAGGCATTTCTCGAGCGCCTGCTGAAGCGGGTGAGCGCGATGCGCATCGGCGATCCCATGGATCCGCAGACGCACGTCGGCCCCTTGGTGTCGGAGCAGCACATGCACAAGGTGCTCGGCTACATCGCCTGCGGGCGCGCCGAGGGGGCACGCGCAGTCATCGGCGGTGAGCGGGTGACCGAGGGGGCTCTCGCCAAGGGCTTCTTCGTCGCGCCGACGGTGTTCGACGAGTGTCGCGACGACATGTCCATCGTGCGCGAGGAGATCTTCGGGCCGGTCATGTCGCTGCTCACCTTCGACGACGAGGCTGAGGTCATCGAGCGCGCCAACGCCACGCCGTTCGGGCTATCGGCGGGCGTCTTCACCAACGATTTGACGCGCGCCCACCGCGTGATCGCGCGGCTGCAGGCCGGCACCTGCTGGATCAATCACTACAACATCACGCCGATCGAGCTGCCTTTCGGCGGCGTAAAGATGTCGGGCCTCGGCCGCGAAAACGGTCGCGCCGCCATCGAGCATTACACCCAGTTGAAGAGCGTGTACGTCGCCCTCGGAGATGTGGACGCACCCTATTGAATCGTCGCGAGTCGGCGGGCAGCGCGGCCGGGCGATCGGAGTTCTATCTTGACGGAGACACATTTCGATTACGTCATCGTCGGCGCGGGTTCGGCGGGCTGCGTGCTGGCCGATCGGTTGAGCGCGGACGGGCGAGACCGGGTGCTTTTGCTCGAGTATGGCGGCGCGGACGGCTCGATTTACATTCAGATGCCCTCGGCGCTGTCGATTCCGATGAACATGCCGAAGTACAACTGGTTCTATCACACCGAGCCCGAGTCGCGCCTGGACGGAAGGAGCCTGCACACCCCGCGCGGCAAGGTGCTGGGCGGCTCTTCGTCCATCAACGGTCTCGTCTACATCCGCGGCAATCCTCAGGATTTCGAGCGGTGGGCCGAGGAAGGCGCCCAGGGGTGGGCGTACCGCGACGTGTTGCCGTATTTCAAGCGCGCGGAGAAGCGCCAAGAGGGTGGGGACCGCTATCGCGGCGACTCCGGCAAGCTCATGACGAGCTACGGGTCGATGAGCAATCCGCTACATGCCGCGTGGCTCGGCGCCGGCGAGCAAGCGGGTTATCCACGCACCTCCGACGTCAACGGCTTTCAACAAGAGGGCTTCGGGCGCATGGACATGACCGTGGGCGAGGGCAGGCGATGCAGCGCCGCCCGTGCGTACTTGCGTCCCGCGCTGCGCCGGCCGAACTTGACGGTGATCACTCATGCACTCGCCACTCGCGTGCTGTTCGAGGGACGCCGTGCCTGCGGACTCGACTATGTGCGCGGGGGTAAGACGCATCGCGTACGCATCGACAAGGAGCTCATCCTGTCGGCGGGACCGATCAACTCGCCACAGCTGCTCAAGCTCTCCGGCGTCGGGCCGGGCGCGGAATTGCAGTCGCTTGGTATCGATGTCATTCACGACCTGTCGGGCGTCGGCGAGAATCTTCAGGACCATTTGGAGTTCTATTTTCAAGTCGCCTGCAAGGAGCCGATCACGCTGTACTCGTCGATCAATCCATGGAGCCGCGCGCTCATCGGTGCGCGCTGGATTTTGCGCAAGGACGGTCTGGGTGCGACCAATCACTTCGAGACCTGCGGATTCATACGCGGCCGCCCCGGGGTCGAGTATCCGGACATCCAGTACCATTTTCTGCCGATGGCCGTCGCCTACGACGGCTCGACGCTTGCGCAGGAACACGGCTTTCAGGCGCACGTCGGTCCCATGCGCTCGAAGAGCCGGGGATGGGTGCGGCTCGCCTCCCCGGATCCGTTTGCCAAGCCGAAGATCCTTTTCAACTACTTGAGCGAGCCCGATGACTGGACCGAGATGCGCGCCTGCGTGCGCCTCACGCGGGAAATCTTCGCGCAGCCGGCGTTCGATCGCTACCGCGGACGCGAGCTGCAGCCCGGGAACCTCGTTCAGACCGACGAGCAGATCGACGCCTTCGTGCGGGCGAAGGTGGAGAGCGCGTATCACCCCTCGTGCTCTTGCAAGATGGGCGCGCCCGGCGACCCGCGGGCGGTCGTCGACCCGCAGACCCGCGTCCGGGGACTCGAGGGGCTGCGCGTCGTCGACTCGTCCATCATGCCCTCGATCACCACCGGCAATTTGAATGCGCCCACCATCATGCTCGCCGAGAAAGCGGCCGATCACATTCTC
>Ga0302326_10001111_pt1 | contig 70048 bp, 55 predicted proteins | sample Palsa_T0_3_FD_202264 | JGI IMG/M metagenome (GOLD analysis project Ga0302326, IMG submission 202264) | Peat permafrost microbial communities from Stordalen Mire near Abisko, Sweden - Palsa_T0_3 | ecosystem: Environmental > Terrestrial > Soil > Palsa > Peat permafrost | place: Sweden: Abisko... | reverse complement strand
GCCGGGTCAGGACGGGCGGAGTGCCGCAGCCGATTTTGAGCCGCTCCCAGGGGGACACCGGAGTCGCCAGCCGGTGATGAGAAAACTCGCTGATGTTACCTGGTCCGCGGGATTCCATGGAAAGTGGGCGGTAGGAAATCCAGATGCTCTCACGATCAAGGTCCACTTCACGGGACTCGGCGTCGCGAGCGGTCTCCTCGGGACGAGTTCCGGGAAATAGCGGCCGGTGGAGGACGGCGAGCTCCGGTTCTCCGGATGGATTTGGAATGGCGACGGGAAATACGCAGGCATCTTTGTCATCCACGTCGCTGGAATCGACGCCATGATAAGGAGCAAACGTCGACAGCCCCATACGTTCCCAGTGAAAGAGGTCCCGCGATATTGCCCGCGCGATCCGTGGGCCTCGGGGCGAAAATGCTGTGTAAGTCATCACGTAGCGCTGCAGCGGTTCCACGAAAGTGATACGAGGATCCTCGCAGCCCCCTCCGCCATCGGCTCGCCGTTCATAATCAGCCTCCGGTTCCAGTGCGATGCCGAGCCGTTTGACGCCCGCCGGCTCTCCGGCTTCATTGAACCGCACTCGCGCAATACCGATACGCGAGTAATTCCCCCGCGCAACCAGCCGAGGGAAGAGGTAGAGTTCACCGTCAGGGCCACGAGCGGCAGCCGGATTCAGGACGCCTTCGACCTCCTGAGCATTACCCGGCTCCGGCTCCATCAACATTCCCAGCCGTCGCAACTTAAATCCGCTCATCAATGCCTCTCACCGCGACTGTCATAACTTCACGCCGCCTGATTACCGACCGCCAAACACGCAATGATGGTTTGGATGACCCGCTTGGTCTCGTGGGGATCCTTGACGGGGATGCAATCCACTCCTGCTGTCTCAGCAGGGTGGTCATTGCCGCCCACATACAAGGCATCGCCGATATAGATCATCTCTTTTATCGAAATACCGAGCAGGTCTCGCAGTTTTCCGATGCCATAGGCCTTGTCAATCCCAGGCTTGGTAATGTCAACCGATGTCGAGCCCCCGATTCGGACAGAAAACTCGGGAATGAAAGTGTCAAGAATCGCTTTGATCTTCTTCCGTTTGGCGAAATCGGGGTCCCATCTTTCCTTTTGTTCCAAGGGGGCTTGCTGACCTAAGGCAGAAAATGTTATCTGGCTTCCCCGGTCTTCGATTTGGTCACCCCAGAGCTTTTCGATCTTGAAGCCTGCAACTCCGATCGCCTTCTTGAGGGAACTCAAAATCTTTTCTCTCTGATCCGCAGTGAAATCTTCCGAATAGATCTTTTTCCAATCTGCTGACTCGTATCGGTAAAACTTTGTGCCGCACGTAGGAAGGAGAGATAGATTCGCCAGGAGTTTGTCGTGGGGCAGATTCGAAACGAGTTGCTTTTCAAACTGCGGCCAACCGCCGCCGGAAATCACCGCTACTTTCACAATACCGAGAAGGTCATGCAGAAGTCCGGACATTTCTGCGTCAACGGCCGATTTACTGTCGGCAAGTGTGCCGTCGAGATCAAACACAATCAGCTTTTTCACCATGCCTCCACGTTCTAAATTCTCGCGATCTCAATCCGGTATTGCGATTTCCAGCAAGTTCACTGCGCTGTGAGGCCGAAAAACACACATTCCGATCACCGCGGGTAAGACGAATACGTCGCCTTTCCTGACGGCGTAAGTGGCGCTGCCATGCTCAACTTGCCCCTCGCCCTCGACGCACACCAGCACGCGCGGCAAATCAGCGGCGCCGACGGTGAACGGCGATTCTCCGCGCAGGCGCCACAACCAGAAGTGTTCACAATGAAACAGTCTTTCGCGTTCCACCGGGGTCGCCGTCTCCACCGCAGGCGTCACCCGACTGACCGGACCCTCGGCAAAATCAATGCAGGCCATCGCCTTATCGACTTGTAGTGCCCGCGGCTTTCCCGTCTTCGCATCAACATGGTCCCAGTCATAGAGGCGAAACGTTACGTCGCTATTCTGCTGAATCTCGAACACGACAAGGTCGCCACCCAGAGAGTGAACCGTGCCTGCGCGGAGGAAAACGGCGTCGCCGGGCTCCGGAGTTAAGCATGCGAGGTGGTCCGCTACCGTGCCGTTCGTGAGCGCCTGCCGCAGATCGGCTGCAGTCGTCCCTGGCTTCAGGCCCGCATAGATGCGGCTTTCGCGCCCCGCCTCCAGCACGACCCATGCTTCGGTCTTCGCAGTCTCGCCCGCTGGCAGCAGGTTCCTATTCGCTTTCGTCGGATGCACCTGGACCGAAAGCATTTCATGTACGTCGAGGAACTTCAGCAGCAGTGGAAATCGGTGGAAACGCCCGGCCAGCTTTCCCAGCACTTGCTCCGGAAACTGCTTCAGCAATTGACCGATCGTCTGCCCCTTGAGTGGTCCATCGGCTACATGGCTTGCATGGTCGTCGCGGTCGCTGAGAATCCATGCTTCGCCAACGGGTCCGCTCGGTAGAGGGGTGGTGAGCAAGTCCGCGAGACGTCGGCCACCCCACAACCGGTACTGATAGATCGGTTCGAATCGCAACGGATACAGAGGCACTTGCGGGATGGCGTGCCTCTTCTCGTCCTTCGTAAGGCCCATCTCACCCGCCATCTAGGCCCCCGTCCTGGTATTGAGTGGGTAGTCCCGTGCTGGTTGCTAGTCGCATAACGCTATGGATCTCGGCTACCGGACGGTATCCGCCTCTGGCGGCCCGAAGGCACCATCGACAAGTATTGGTTCCGACGTAGATTGCGATGGCCACAAGCATGGCGATGAGTCCGAACCAGAAACGCCAATCGATCGAACCCATCAACGAGGCGCATGATTCGTGAGAATCACCTTGAGCGCCCCTTCTTTTGCCGCATTTCCAAACGTGTCATATGCCTTCATGATGTCGTCCATTGCGAAGCGGTGAGTCACGAGCTTGTTCGGCTGTAGCTTGCCCGAGCGCACGATCTTTAGCAGCATTGGCGTGGTTACCGTGTCCACCAGTCGCGTGGTGAGCGAAATGTTGCGGTCCCAGAGTTTCTCCATGTGTAGTTCCACCGGCTTGCCGTGGACCCCCACGTTGGCGATGCGTCCGCCGGCCGCGACAATGGCCTGGCAGATATCGAAGGTAGCTGGAAGCCCGACTGCCTCGATGGCCACATCGACGCCGGCCCCCTCAGTCAGTTCCATCACTTGATGGGCGGCGTGTCCGTCCGAGCTGTTGATCAGATTAGTCGCGCCGAACTTCTTGGCGACCGCTAGCCGCTTGTCGTCCAGGTCGATCATGAAGATCGCCGCGGGTGAATAAAATTGCGCCGTCAGTAGTACGGCGAGCCCAACAGGACCCGCGCCCACAATGGCGACCGTGTCCCCCGGCTTCACTTGTCCGTTCAGGACGCCGCACTCGAAGCCAGTGGGCAAGATGTCGCTAAGCATTACCATGGCCTCTTCATCGCCGCCGGCGGGAAAGTGATAGAGACTGCCATCGGCTTGGGGGATGCGCACGTACTCAGCCTGAGTTCCGTCGAGGGTATAGCCCAGAATCCAGCCGCCATGCCGGCAGTGGGAATACATCCCTCGTTTGCAGAAGTCACACTTTAGGCAGGCGGTCACGCACGAGATGATGACCTTGTCTCCAACGTGAAACTCGGAGACCCCGGTTCCGACTTGCTCGACGACACCGATGCCCTCGTGGCCGAGAATGCGTCCATCGGTCACTGCGGGAAGATCTCCCTTAAGAATGTGAAGATCGGTTCCGCAAATCGTCGAGGTGGTGACGCGTACGATGGCGTCGCCCGGATACTGAATCGCGGGGCCGGGCTCGTTCTCCCAGGAACATTTGCCCGGACCGTGATAGACCAGCGCTTTCATGGTGGTGGTGCCGCTTAGGGTTGCGGCGCTTGTAATCGGCTGATCGAGCTCAGCGGTTGTCATTGACGTCCTTTCGTCCTTCTTTATTCCTCGGGATTTGAGGTTAACAACGACGCTGCCGTTCTTCTGAGCAAGAATGATCACTCTCGCCCGGCTAGCGGTGCTCTGTATCCGAATCCTGAGCGCTGCATCAGACGGCTCTCTCTCATTAATTCCTGAAAATGTGCAATATTGAACAGCCGCAGCATTGTGAGGCGCTCTACGATGAGCCGTTCCTTGAAGAATCATGAATGCCGCTGAACTCAAACCGTCGATTGCGCCTGAAGCAACCCCGAACGCCAGCAATACGACGAGTGGACTTGGGCTATTTTTACAGCCAAGCGGTCTTTAGTCCCTGCACGCATTTGCTCGCCGCATCAAATTGGGAGTTCAAAACGGGAACTGCATTGCTAACGGGAACTGCGTTGCTGAAGAGTTGGTTTCTCCGCAGAGTCTTGCTTGCGTCCCATTGACCGATGCCAGAGGATTGAATTTCTGCTTTGGCCGCAGAATTCGATTTGTCAAACATGCATGACAAAGCGCGGGATGTCGGTGGAGGCGTGCTGATGGCAGCGAAGCCTAAGGCCTATCGAGCGTTTCTGTTCTCGATGTTATTTCTCTTCGTGGTCGTCGCCTTTGCTTCCGGCGCGGCTAGTCAGCAAGCGGTCGAGAAGAGCCCTCAGTCCTCCAGCGCACCTGTAGCGAGTGGGTCCACCGAAGCCTCCGGGTATGTTGGGGCCGAGACCTGCAAGACGTGTCACGAGGAAGTCTATAACGCATGGGAGAAAACGCCGCACTGGAAGACCACCCTGAACATAAAGGGCGGCCCCTCAAAGCAAGGTTGTGAGGGTTGTCATGGTCCCGGAGCCGCCCACGTGGCGGGCGGCGGCGACAAAACCAAAATATTCGTGTTCGAGGGAAAGTCGCGGCAAGAGACTAGCGCTCGCTGTTTAAGCTGCCACGGCGAAGCTCACGAACAATCGCATTTCGCCGAATCGGCCCACTCCAGCAGCGATGTCGGATGTCTCGACTGCCACTCTCCTCATCACGCCAAGGGAAAAGAGTTCTTGCTGGTCCAGGAGCAACCCCAGTTATGCTACGGATGCCACACCTCTGCCAAGGCAGATTTCGCCAAACCTTATCACCACCGCGTGAACGAGGGCTTGGTGCAATGCGTTGACTGCCACAATCCACATGGGACAGCGACCGTGCGGCAGCTACGGAGCCTGCCGAGCGGCGACGCCGTTTGCTACAAGTGCCATGTCGACAAGCAGGGTCCATTCGTTTATGAGCACGTGCCGGTGAAGACCGAAGGCTGCAGCAGTTGCCACACGCCCCACGGTTCGACCAATCCCCGGCTGCTCAAAGTGAGCCTGATCAACATGCTCTGTCTGCAATGCCACACTTTCTCGACCCAGTTGACGGCCGGCGGACCAATCGGTCCCACGCACAATCAGTCGGCGAAGTATCAGGCCTGCACTATGTGTCACACGCAGATTCATGGTTCCAATTTCAGCGATGTCTTTTTCAAGTAGGGAGTACGTATGGGGCCGCCAAGAAAACTCGTCCTGCCATATTCGCCAGTGGAGAGACGGGTGTCCCCACAAGCCGGCCCTGAGCGAAGCCGAAGGGTGCAAGCGGAGCGCAGCTCGTCAGACGCCTGTGGTTACAGCAAACGTCGACTGGCCCTAGCGGTGCTTTTGTGCGCAATCATCGTGTCGTCACCAAAAACACTCTTAGCCCAAACGCCCGCCGCGAGTCCGACTCCAGCCCCGCGCGCCGAACCCGATGGCGTGACCCGCGGCGGGTACCAGATTCACTCTTCAGTCGAGCTAGGCTACCGCTCCAGTGACGTGACCGGCAGCGGCGATATGTACGACACGCTGGTGAATCTGCAGACCGGCCCGCGAATACTCGACCAGACGCTTACGATGCAGTCGGTCGATCACCAGGGCCTGCTGTTCGACAATCTTTATCTCAACAGCTTTGGATGGGGAGGCGATCCCAACAACGCCGCGCGGCTGCGGGCAGACAAGAACAAATGGTACAACCTGCAAGGCAGTTTCCGGCGCGACCAGTATTTCTCCGATTACGACTTGCTGGCGAATCCACTGAATCCGCCAACCTCCACTCCGTCGATTCCGGTGCTGAATTCGCCCAACGAATTTGATACGACACGGCGCATGAGCGACGTAGACCTCACGCTTCTACCGCAGTCCAGCGTGAGCTTTCGCCTTGGATTTTCGCACAATAACATGACCGGGCCTTCATACAGCAGCATCCACGAGGGTACGGAAGCTTCGCTCCTCCAGGACTGGAATACAACCATGAACTCCTACCGCTTGGGGGTGGACTTTAGAATCGCGCCGCGAACCGTTCTCAGCTACGACCAATTCCTCGATTACTACAAGGGGGATACGGACTACCAACTGAATCCCATCAACGAGGCGCTCGTGCCCACAACGCCGGCAAGTTCCGTCTCGCTGGGCTTGTCCATCGACACTGTGAACAAGGAACCCTGCGCCGTGGTGCCACCGGCAACAAGTCTGATTGTCAATGGGACCCTGACCGATGTCACATGCAGCGCGTACTCCAGCTACTTGCGGAACCAGCGGATCCGCACTTCCACGCCCACCGAGCGCATCAGCCTGCGCAGCAATTACTTCCAGCGGGTAGACTTGGTTGCTTCTTTTGCCTACAGCTCCGCCGATATGAACACGCCATTGGACGAGTCATTCGGCGGCCTAATAACGCGCACCAACACCCTTGCCTTCCTCGGCACTGGGACGGCCGATGCCAACCGAATTTCCGACACGGCCGATCTCGGGGCCACCGTGCATCTCACCAAACATCTGCGCTTGATCGATAAATTTTATTTTTGGGCTTACCGCATTCCGGAGAATGGCAATTTCAGCGAAGTCGACAGTGATTGTACGGCTGCAATCATAGCCGCAAAAAACTGCACGTTGCTGACGCCGCTGACATCAACCACTCCTGCGATTGTACCCACCCTGCAACAGGCCTCCTTCAATCAGACTTGGACGAGAAATCAGACCGAACTGGCCTGGGACATTTCGAAAAAGGCCGGGGCGCGCATCGGTTACCGCTATGGCGACCGGGAGTTCAACCACTTCAACGATTTTCTGCCCGGAGACTTGGACCATTTCGTGGGACTGGAGAAAACGGCGCTCTTCGGGCTGTGGGCACGGCCCACCCATGCCTTGCGATTGAATTTCGATCTGGAGCACACGAACTACAACGCGGTGTTCGTCCGCATGTCGCCACGCAAGGAAGGGCGCTACCGCTTCCAGACGAGCTACACACCACGCTCGTGGGCGACCCTGGGCGGATCCATCAACATCCTGCAACAATCCAACGCCGACGCACAGACCCAGTACGTGGGCCACAACCAAAACTACGGGCTGACTGCGTCGCTGGCGCCGCGCGAACGCTTCGGACTGGATCTGGCGTACAACTTCAACAGCGTGATCCAAAATGCCCTGATCTGCTTCAACGACACGCCGCCAACCGGGGTGATCCTTCCTTTCGTGGCCAACGCCAATAACAACGATTGTGCAGGGAACGATACGGCCAATAACCTGATGGCCAACTCGTACTACACCAACCACACCAATTTCGGAATGGCCGCTGTCAGGTTCAAGCCGGCGAAACGCGTGATGGCCAACGTCGGCTACAGCATCACCAGTGTTGACGGCAACGTGCCGCAGTTCAACATTCTGCAGCCTCTCGGCTCGTTGCAGTATAAGTACCAGCAACCTGTCGTCAACCTGAGCGTGGATATTGGCCATAAGCTGACCTATAACGCGGGCTGGAATTACTACCAGTACGGTGAAGGTTCGTTCATCGGCCCGACAGCGCCACGCTATTTTCACGCTAACTCGCTAACCGAGTCCCTACGTTACGCATTCTGATGTTCCGGTTGTCATGGAGTAACCACAGAGCCCCAACGTAAGCCACAATTCAGAGTTGTTGGATCTAGCAAATCGCGAGCGCGAATGTAACCACCGAATCGAATGGAGCTTGAATATCAGAACAATCCGGAAGCAGGTGTTCGGTGACAGAGCGGATTCGACTGCCTCAGAATGTTGTTTGTTCCTCGGCGTGCAGATGATTCCCGCCTACTCTCCGCAGGAACGTAGGCGGAGGTGAGCGCAACTCCGCGGGCCTGGGCAGGGACGGTTGCCGTAGTCGCTGTGGCTGGAATCAACACAGGGGGCGCGCAGTGGGGCACGGGCGCGTATCTCCGAAGCATTTGTGCGCGAAGTCTATCCGCGCGGTTCAGGCGTTTGGCCGTGGTATTCTATACGGAAGATTGGAAGGTACATGCCCCGGGTTGAGTGCCATCAGAATTGCGATGAATGAACATCTTGGTCGACTTAGAGTGCATAGATAGTTGTAAAACTTCGATTGGACGGAGAGATGAAGATGAGCGGGAACGACCCCGACAAGGAAGATACTACGATTTACAAAGTCGTGATGAATCACGAAGGGCAATATTCAATATGGCCAGACTACAAAGAAATTCCGCGAGACTGGAAACCTGTCGGCAAAAACGGTCCCAAGGCGGAATGTCTGGACTACATCAAGGAAGTTTGGACCGACATGAGACCGCTCAGCCTGAGGAAGAAGATGGAGAAACTCGCCAAGAACCCAGCACCCGCTCCCCCGCCGCCCGATCCGAATGCGCCGCAGAGGAAGAGTTTAGTTGACCGCTTGTGTGAAGGGGATCACTCGGTTAAAGTGGGATTGCGGCCCGAGCGCACCACGAAACTATTCAAAGAGGCCATTGATCGCGACTACGTTCACATCAAGTTTACTCAAACCAAGGGAGGAACGGAACTTGGATTCCGCCTGGACCGGGGCACTTCAGACTTCAGCGCGGCGGATTTTGAGAATGGAAAGGGGACCGTTCACGTCGAAGGCAATCTGACGCTTGACTATGTGCAAGTCAAATGTGTCGCTGATATTGACCTGAGCACACTGGAGGGAAAGGGACACTTGGTGAAGGTAGAAGCTAATGAAGCGTCCGCTGCATAAACGAGATAACAGCGTTTGCTGCTCCCTGGAGTTCAAGTTGTCCAAAAACTTCGGATGTTTGCCTTAGATTGTCCACCTTAATTTCGCCCGAGACCCCGACGCTCTTATTGTCGGATCTCCACCTCATGATTCTTCCGGATTCAAGGTACTTATACGCGGTGAGCTGCGCGAACGATTCAAGCACAACGAACCTGCCCGGCCACTTATTGAAATGTGAATGATATAGGATACTTCTGGATTTCTGTGCTATCTTCCGACCGTCGCAAAACCTCGTCGCCTCTTTAAAGGCAAATTGCCACATATTCGTTGACAGGAGTGCGTGTCAGGTTCTCGCTCTGGAGGCAGACGCTTTGGGGGGAAAGCCGGGGTGGGTGGGAGACCCCCACGCCGCCAAAACCAGGCAGCTCCCCCTAACACGAGGGGCGTCAAAATGCTTCGCCCCCCCCTTTGTCATCCCCCCAACGTCAGATCCGCGACCACGCAATGGGGAATGCAAAGCGAGTTCACATTTCACGGCGTGAGCTTTGCCACGAATCGTGACATCCAGGTCCGACGACTTCAAAATCAGGAAAACCAAAATTCAGGAAAACCAAAATTCAGCCGCAAAATCCTCTGGCGAGAAGGTGCTTCCCGCCGCGGCGGGAAGCACCTGTAGAGTTTGTATGATTGTGGCTACTGCTTTTCGTCGGTATACGTCGAAATTCTTCCCAGCCACTTGTTATCCGAGATCTCGGTGATTTTCTTGCCATCCGCGGAGACCGTCAGTTTGTCGACAACGTAGAGTTTCCCGTCACGTTTGTAGGCGACTTCGATTTCATGCGGTCCCAGCTTCTTTACCGACACAGTCTCATTGGCATAAGTGCCTTTGACCGGCTGCCCCTCGCCGCCAAATTTGGCTTGCCAGCTTTCGCCGGTCGGAGTGGACATGCTCACTTCATCGCCTGAGACCTTCCACGTGGTGGTGAGCCCCGCGGTATCTTCGTTAACATGCTGAATGCGCCAGGAGCCGGAGGTCGCATTGGAGCCGGCAGGACCCGCGGCGACCCGCGTGAACTTGGCTTCCGACTTGTAAGGCTGGCTGCCGTCGGCGGGGTAGTTAGTGCCCGCTATGGTCAGCGTCTTTCCATCGGCAGAGACTGTCCGGGTCGAATCACCGGTGGGCTTACCAGCCTTTTTCGTGGTGACGTGAATCGAATTCGCGTCCGCCGCCTGCACGGAGATCACGTCATAGGTCTGGCCGGTAACGGACTGGTCCTGGCCGTCGGCCTTGACATTGATTTTGGGGACGCAACTTTCGCAGTCGTACATGCCATTGTTGACGGAAAAAATGTACGGCTTTTGCGACAGCTTGGACTCGGCCATATTGGTCTTCCAAGTACCGTCGAATGGGCTTTGGGCAAACATCAGACAGGGGAATAGACACACAACTCCGCAGAGCAGCTTCTTCATGTTTCTCTCCTATTCAGCAATCTTTGTGGAAGTCCAGACACACTATACGGATCAACCGGAATTTCCTTCTTGCTTTCGAAAACGGCACCATAATACACCCGTCTCGCCCTTCGCGACACCGTGAAAGCGATTTGCCATCAGGAGCGCCACCGACGATCTGCCGTCCGCACCAGCTGCAACCCAAAATTGCCCATTTGTCCTCTACTTTTTAACACCTCATCCTTAACCCAACCAGTTTATAGACGGATTCCGCTGCCGACCGGATTTAGAGTTCGAGCGTGCCGTGAAGGTACAAGCGTGCCCGGCCGGCGATCTTCACGCGATCGCCATCGATTGTGCACTGCATGGATCCACCGCGGACACTGAGTTGTTGCGCACGCAATGTGTCCTTACCCAGCCGCCCCGCCCAATACGGAGCCAGTGTGCAGTGTATCGAGCCGGTTGCGGGGTCCTCATCGATGCCGACCGACGGTAGAAACATTCGGCACTCGTAATCCACGTCACCCTCGCCGGGAGCGGTAACAATCGTTCCGCTCCCGGCATCCAGTTTGGCAAGCGCGGCAATGTCGGGCGAGAGCGCTCGCACTTGATCAGACTGATCCACCACCACGAGGTAATCGCGCGATTTCATTACCAGCGCCGCTTTCAAACCCAGGGCTGGTAAGAGGCCGACTGGCGTCTCACATGGTTGGGGTGGCTGGGCGGGAAAGTCCATTTCAAAGCTGTCTTGGCCCTGAGCGACGGTCAACATGCCGCCGCGGGTGTGGAAGCGAAGCGGCCACCCGCTGTGCTTCCGCAGCGCGAGCACATAGGCGGATGCCAAGGTCGCGTGCCCGCATAGGTCGTCCTCGGCTTTGGGTGTGAACCAGCGCAAGTCGAAATCACCATCCGCGCGCGGAACAACAAAAGCGGTCTCGCTGTGCCTGTTCTCAGCCGCAATTTTCTGCATGATGCTATCCGCGAGAAAAGCGGAAAGGATGCAGACCCCCGCCGGGTTACCTGCAAAGAGCTCACCCGTGAATGCATCAACGTGGTAATACGGAATTGCCATGTCGTGCTCCTCTCAGCTGCTCGACGGCAGCGGTGTGGCCGTGCGCTCAGCCAGCTTTCGTCGATAAAGACGATGGTTCGCCCTTCGGTTTCGGCCTTTTTTAGCTCCGGCCAGCGCTCCTGCTTCCATCACCGGATCCTGGCTTCGTTCCGCTCCAGAGCCCGTCCTGCCGGACGCTGGTACCTCCAACCCAGTTGCCGCAGAATGCGCCAAGCCTGCGAGGTATGGTAGCGGACCCCGCATCCTCCTCGATCAAGTGCGCCACCCGCCACGCCGTCCACAACCCACATGGCGGTCGGGCCACTCGCGCGACGTAGGAGCCGAAGTTGTGAATTGCGATTTGTCCCCCCGTCAAGAATATTCGCGTGCCCGTGAATTATCACTTTTGCGAGGCGGGCAGCAGAAAAGAGGAACCAGCCTTGATGGGAACAATGGGTTGGGCCGAAGTAATTCCTTTGCCTTCTTTCACGGTGATGAACTGATTGGGATTGATGTTTGAGATTGTATCTTTCTGGCCGCTGGGCCATACAATCTCGAGGCTTACTCTCTTGCCATCTTCCGGTTTGCCGAGGCCGAAAGTGAGTGGCATCTCACTTTGGGATAAATAACTCGAACCCGTCTTAACCATACGACACAATCGCGTCCCTTTGTTGGTTGTGACTGTAACCTTCGCTCCGATGCCATCACGGTTCGAGCGTGTGCCTACCGTCTTCACGCGCAGCATGTCGTTCCGGTTACCGTTGTCATTGCGGAGCAAGCGTGCAGGCCCGTTGTTCGCTGTAATTAGTAAATCCAGATCACCGTCATTGTCGAAATCTCCATAGGCCGCTCCCCGGCCAACGATCGGCCGTGGCAGCGCTGCGCCGAGCTTCGTGGTCACTTCCTCGAACTTGTTGTTGCCAAGGTTGCGGAAAAGATGAGGGGGTTGCGCATACTTGACGTTTGGCTGTATGACACTAATGTCGTCCGAGACGTGGCCGTTGACGGCGAGAACGTCCAGCAGGCCATCGAGATCATAGTCAAAGAAAAAAGTGCCGAATGTAAGCGATCTGGTCGATATCCGTCGCATACCGGCAGCGGGCGCTTCATCTGAAAACAAGCCGGAGCCATCGTTGTGGTAGAGCGCCATGCCCTCATTGGTGAAGTTCCCAATCACCAGGCTTTGCCATCCGGAGTTGTCGTAATCGGCCGCATCGGTTCCCATCCCAGCGCGCACGGTGCCCGCTTCGCTATAGGCGACGCCGGCCGCGACTGCGACATCCGTAAAAGTGCCGTTGTGGTTGTTGTGGTAGAGCTTGTTCGGCTCGGTGTCGTTGGAGACGAAGAGATCGAGCCAGCCATCGTTGTCATAATCCAATAGAGCGACGCCGAGCGATTTGCTCGTGGGATCGTAGAGGCCGGCATGCCGCGTCACGTTCTCAAAAGTTCCATCTCCCTTGTTATGGAAGAGCGTCGAGCTTTGGCCCTTGTACGTCTGCGGAGTGCAGTAAGACTTGTTCTTGTTGTCGAGTGAGCAGAATTGATCCGTCGCCATGGACCAGTCGATGTAGTGCGCGACAAAGAGATCGAGCTTGCCATCGTTGTCATAGTCGAACCAGACTGCGCTGGCGGAAAACCCCGGGTCGGCCACTCCTGCTTTGGCGGTTACGTCGGCGAACCTGCCATTGCCAAGATTGCGAAATAGATGGTTGGAGCCGAGGGTGGTGATGTAAATATCGACATAGCCATCATTGTCGTAATCGCCGACGGCGCAGCCGAGCCCATACATTTCTACCGCAAGGCCAGCTTGCCGCGTTACATCGCTGAACGTTCCGTCCCGGTTGTTGTGATACAGGGCTGGGAAAGACTTGCCAGCCTTATGCCCAGGCCAATCCATAGAATTGACGAGCAGAATATCCTGCCATCCGTCGTTATCGTAATCGAGAAAGCAAGCTCCGCTACCCATGGTTTCCGGGAGATACTTTTTTCCGAAAGCGCCGCTGTTGTGTTTAAAGTGAATACCTGCTTGAGCGGTTACGTCGGTGAACTCGATGGGGCCCGATGAACGAGAGCGACCGGCGGCGGAGTCGGGCAATGGCGGCACGAATGGTGGCGCCGAGGGTGCGGCGATTGGGGCCTGTGGTTTCGCCCCTTCGGTTTCGGGTGCGCTGGAGCGTTTTTGTCTGCAGCTTACCAACACGATCAGCGCTGCCAGCAGCAGCCAACACCTAGCTCGGGTTCGTTGCATCAAATGTTGAATGCCCCTTTCGCAAACTGTTATTGCGCCGCCCTTAGCTTCGAGGCGCTCGCGCGGCGCGAGTCCAGCCAAATCTCGATCAGCATGGCGGTGGGACCCACAACGAAGAGTGCGTAAAAGGGCGCGTAGACGCTCTGGTGCAAGCGCAACACCATTTCCAGCAGCGCCACCAGGAATGCGGTGATGCATTGTCCGGTCCTGGAGCGAACTGTGGTCTTTGGATCGGTAATCATGAAGAAGATAAACAGTTGGTACATTGGACCGGTAATCGGCGCGATCTCCGACTGCCAGGGGCTGCCAACCATCCAGCTTCGCACAAACGCGAACAGGATGAACGATGCAACATAAGTGCCAGTAATATGGAAGCGCCGAACGCGCCAGATGATCAGCGATCCTAATAGCCAGATCACCAGTATTGGCCAAAGATAGTTGCCCCACTGGATACTCAAACTGGCTACCGTCTCAGGCGCGAGGAACAGCATCACCGAAATGCCGAAATTCGACGGGTTCCAGATGTGGCGGCTCTTCACCCGCAACACGTATTTAGATGTGATGGAAATGGCGCTGCAGAGTGCGTAAGGCCAGAAGGCAGGGGAGCGAATCAGGATGCCAACGCTGATGCCGGTGATGTAAGCGCTGGCGGGGTTTAGCCATTTGTGAAGGAAGACCCGGCCGAGCGCGAGTTCGACGAAAATACTTGTGAGGATTGCGAGCAGCGTCTTCTGGTAGCTCTCGAGCATGCCGAACGACAGGTTACCGGCCAGGAGAATGCAAGTAATAAAAGCAGGCGCGAGAAATCGGCTATCGAAAATCGTAAGCGGCTTCCGTTGCGCTGGGGACTGAGGCGGCAGGACCGGAGCGCTCATCTGCTGGCTCATGCCGGCTCCTTAATTTGGAGCAATTGATTAGCGGCGGGGTGGTCGATGGTTTGAATTCTGCCCGATGGCCAGCGAATTATGGCTTTCTCGATGTGTGGATTCGTACCCAGGCCGAAATGCAGCCGCCGGTCATTTTGCGCGGCAAAGCCGGTGCCTCCGGAAACTTCTTGTACCTGCCGCTGGCCGTTCCAAAACATCGTCACTTGCGCGCCGATCGCGCTGCGGTTACTCGCGGTTCCTTCCAATTCGAATTCGATCCAATCGTTCCCCGGAGCTACCGTGTTCTTGTAAAGCAGTAACGGGCCATTTTGGTTGGCAACAACAACGTCCAGGACGCCGCGATTCCACAAATCCGCCAGCGCTACGGAACGTCCGTCGTAGGTATCGGTAACACCAACAGCCTTGGCAACATCGATAAACTTACCGGCGCCGTCATTTAGCCAGACTCGCTTAGCTTGATACCCTGACAAACTCCGTCCTTCAAACGCCGGCCAGTTCCTGGCGTCGCCGATGATGGTACTGTTTCCGCCAGCGACTTTGGAGAAGTCGTACCAATAACTCCGGTTTCGGTCGAGAGAGATGTAGCCATTCGTCAGATACAAGTCGAGCGTTCCATCGTTGTTCAAATCGCCGAACTGCGCGCCGAAACTCCATCCGCCCAGTTCGACGCCAAAGTCGCGCGCCAGGTTCTGATACTGAATGGTATCGCCCGCGGTGCCTTCCTTTGGCATCCACAAGTTATTTCCCTGAATCAGTATTCCGTCTTCCGAGATGTTGGAAACGTATACCGCATATCGGCCCTGATTGAGAATGTCGCCGAAGGCCGCATTCATCCCGCTCTTTGGCGCAAAGCCGACGCCAGTCTGCTCGCCGACTTCGTGAAACCGCCTGCCATCGTTGAAATACAGCTCGGACACTCCATAATCATTCGAGATAAACAAATCAGGATGGCCGGTCCCGCGCAGGTCCGCCGCGGATGCAGCCAATGCCCAACGCCGGCTGTTGATGCCAACTTTCGCGCTGACCTCTTCAAACTTGCCGTTTCCGAGATTGTGAAACAAATACTTCCGCCCGCCATTTTTGGCGTATTCGAAGCTGTCGGGCATGATGCGCGTGGTGGTGAGATGCCAAAGGTCAATGTCTTCGGAATAGTAGCCCCCGACGAATAGGTCGAGGAGGCCATCGCCGTCGTAATCAAGCCAGATGGCGGTGTTGGCGTTGATCCATGGTGGCAACCCAGCCTGCTCGCTTACGCGCGTGAAGCCGTGGCCCTGATTGTTGTGAAATAACTCGGGACGTCCCCACTTGATCAGGAACAAGTCTTCATATCCGTCATTGTCAAAATCGCCCCAAACCGCGCCGGTTGAAACTCCGGTACCGGCCTGGTTGACATCAGCAACGCCCATTTCGCCGGCCACATCCTTGAAGGTGCCATCGTGCATGTTGCGGTACAAGGCATTCTTGCTTCCAATCGCGCTGTTGGTGACGTAGATGTCGGGCCAGCCGTCGCGATCGAAATCGACGATCGACACCGATGCACCCATCGAGGCAACCTCCGGCAGGATGGGATCTAATTTCGAATCGAGCTTAGGAGACCGATGGATAAAATCGATGCCAACCGCGTGGGAGACTTCTTCAAGATGGAAGCCGTGGCGAGCGAGTGCTGTTGTTGCGTCGATCTTCGACCTGTCGGCCACGCGCCGCGCTGCCACGCGCTTAATCACTAGAGGGGTAGCCAACAGCGCCATAAAGAAAATTGCGAGGAAAACCCTTGCAGTCCGGTTGCCTGTCATCTCCCGGTTTCATCCCTCAATGCGTTTTTGAAAACATCAGGAGTGACATAGCGCGTGTGATAGGTTTTCCAGTCGTCAGGATGCTGACGGTAGACCCACTCATCCTCGAGGCGGCTCGGCCGGGTCGTATATTCGTTTTTAGCGTGATAGGGCAAAGGCAACACCGTTTTGGAGAAAGTGGAGTTGTAATCGCCGTCTTTGATCCAGCCATCGCCGACGATCACGAAGTCGCGCACCCAACCTGCCGTCGGAGGCGGTTGCTCGGGGAAGCGCAATGAGAGTTCATCGCCGGAATTCACGATCACGTAACGGTCGTCGATGTGGTTGATTAGCTCACGCACGTCGCCGTAACGTGTGTAATAGCCAATCAGATCGCGCCAGTGCTGTTTTGTTCCTTCAAGCTGGTTGTAATCGGGCACCTCGGGGGCGCGCGCGCCCACGGGCATGTTCATGACGGAATATCCGCGATAGTGCAGATCCGCCAGGTTGGGATCGAGCGTCACCGTCTTCAGCGGAGTGTCGGGCGCACCCTGCGCCCACTGAATGGCATCCCAGTAAATTTCCAGGTTGGTGCGCAACCGCACGCGGCGCGGAGTGCCAGGCCGAAAGACGCTTGTCAGATCGAACAGAACTGTTTTCTTCCGACCTGCGGGGAAGCCCAGATTGTCTTGAGCCGTAATCCATCCGCCATCTCCGTCCGGCACTTCGACGCTCAATCCGTGAGCATGCCAGCGAGTGCCCTGAGTGATGGCCACATTTACCGACGACTCAGTATCGTGGATTGAGCCCTGTGCAATTAGAAAAAGCGGTCCGCTTTTCGGCGCGTCCTCGCCGAGATCCACTTCGAGGTAATGATCGCGTGTTACACCCTGATACTGACCGCGGCCAAAGCTGGCAAGGGCTCTTCCGTCGAGCGTACTTACGATATCGGTCACGTCCTGACCATTATCGTCAATGGCTCGAGCGATCTTGTGCGGCGTGGTCACCGTGGTAATGCCCAGCTTCAAGGGCGGAATGACGAAACGCTCATCGACGAAAATCTCGGTGCCAACGGGATGGTCGACAGCCATGAGCGCGAGATAATCGTAGTAGTAGACCTCCCACAGTTCTGCCGTGATGCGGATATCGTAATAACCGTCGTGTGGCACGAGTTGGTCCCGGCCAATCTTGTACCATTCTCCGGTTGCTGCGATTTGCGCAGAGCCAAGAGTATTGATGCGCAAACCAATGGCCGAGCCCCACGGCACCGCATCTTTCACGAATTCCATCTGCTTTCCGTTGTAAGCGTAGAGAAACGGACACGAAGCCTTCAGGCGTTGCTCGGTCACAACCTCCTGGTCCGCCTTCACGTCAAATTCGGCGCGCACTGTGCCATTCGGCCAGACGACTCGTACAACTTCCGCCTCGGTTTGCTCCCCCAACCCGAAATGAAGTTGCGGACCCGCGATTGGTTGCTTCTGCGCCAGCAAACCGGAGCGAATTTCGATTTCCCCGCCTATGCCGAATGGGTTGATGCGCTGGTCGCCGACGGCCTGAGCGGCATGCGGACGCACCACTTGCCAGTGGTAATTCTTCGATCCTTGATTGATCGATTCAATCGGCTCTCCGTCGGCGGAAAGCCCAAGCAGATCGAGCTTGCCATCCCCATTCAGGTCTGCTGCGTCGAATACCAGCGCGGGACCCGAAGAATGGTCCAGCAGAACAAAGTTCCCTTTGTCGTCGCCGAGCCAAATCAGTGCGCCCGCTGCAGCAGCCCCAGGACGTTGCGCTGTGCGAGCCAGAAACAGATCGAGTGCTCCATTGTTGTCGAGGTCAGCGACGTGGAGTCGCATCTCGCCCGCAAGATTGTTGGCGGCGTCCGGGACTCTGGCGATCTCTGCCGTGTCCCAGCTTTGTCCTTCGTTCTTGTCAGAAATCCGAACGATGGCGCCGTCAGCCTGCACCGCCAAGAGATCGAGAACTCCATCGTTGTTAGCATCGGCGACCGCAATCGCTTTGACGAGCGGCAAACCTGCAGCGAGCGGACGCTCGCGGAACTGCCCCTGCCGCTCATTCATAAAGACGTGAAGTCGCCCCGCCCCGTCGATGATCGCGGCGTCGGGGTTGCCGTCGCCATCAAGGTCAGCCCAGGCAAATCCGCGCACGCCTGTAATTCCGGCAAAAGGATGAATCTCCAGAAACGTGCCGTCGCCATTGTTTCTCAAGACGAGCGGCAATCCTTCGCCTGATCCCAGCACGATGTCGAGATCGCCATCCGCTTCAATGTCGACCGCCCACGCGCCGGTATAGTGGGCATTGACTACAGACCTCGGCAATTTGGTTTGGGTGGTTACGTCAGTAAATGCGCTCGGACTGTCTTGGCGGAACAAACGCACGCCGCCCGCGCCCGCGAGCACGAGGTCCGTTTTGAAATCGTAGTTGAAGTCGACTTGCAAAATTCCCTCAGGCGACGGCGGAACAGAAGATGGTCCCCCAGGGAAGGGAAGAGTAGCACCGGTGGATAAATGCACTTCGCGGCCATTCGCTTCGGCGATGACGGGCACGCCTGCGCTGCCGAGTTGAATGGCTCCGATCCAATTCCAGCGATGATTGCCAGCATCCGCGACCGGCTGCGCCGCGAACTTGATTGTCATGTCTGCCGGCGCGGGCTTGAAGACCGGCGATTCCAATCGCACAAAACGGGTGAAGGGCTGAGCTTCTTCTCCAGCGGGAGCCTTGATCACCGAAAGACTCTGGCGGTACTCAGGAATGCGCATGAGCACGTTGCGCAGGAAAGTGGTTCGAGTGGCGGCTGTGCGTAAATCCGGCCCGCCTGCCGCAACCTGCACGGTGGCAAGTTGCTGCTGCACTTCGGCCGGCCAGGCTGATGACCGTGCGCTAATCTCGGCTACGGCGGATTTCAGCGTGACGGCATCGCCGCGTTTCGCAGCCACGCGGCTCAACTCGAGCAATGCGGCGAGGTTGTCCGGCTGCGACGCGATGATTTTCTGAATCACTTGCTGGACGTCGCCTTCGCTGTTGGCAACGCCTTGCCGTTCGATCTCTTCCGCAAGCGAATAAGCTGCCCGCAGGTTCTTGGGATTGAGGTCTGCTGCTCTCCGCAGGTCGGCGATCGCTTCCGCGGAATGGCCTCGATCTGCTTCAAGAATTCCCAGCAGGTCGTAGATCTGATCGCTTTGCGGGGCAAGATCGCGGGCTCGTTCGAGTCTTTGCGCCGCTGCGTCATAGTTTCTCTGGCGCAACGCCAGCACTCCCCAGTTGGCCCATCCTGCGGGTTCGGTGGGTACGAGCTGGGTTACCTCAGAGAGTTTGCTCTCGGCGTGCACGTCATCGCCCACCTGCAAGGCCGCCAATCCAATGTAGAACGCAGAAACGACGTCCGCATAAGCCTTTGACCCCTCTGCAGGCAACTTGGGAGCGGAATGACATCCGGCGAGCGCCAGCACCAGGCCTGCGAGAAACAGGCGGGCCGCCACGGATTGGAGGGCGGCCATGCCCGTGTCACTCACAGCGGAATCTTGCTTGAACGCGATGAATGAATCGATGCGCATCAAAACTCAGCCTCATTATGCCTGCGTCCGGGAATCGCCGCCTCCGTGAAACGTCCAAAATTAGCTATGCCCGTGGCACCTGTTGGGCGATCTTCGCTCCTCATTTGCGCGTTCCGACGCCGCCTTGCGCGCGAGATGCCTCGAAACCACAAGAACGCCACCAGAAGAAACGGTAAAAGATATAACAAGAGGTCCCACCGGCCAAACCCAGGTGGAGTCACTTCTACCTGTGCTATTGCCTCACCTCCGCCTTGCGAACTCTGCACGACAAGCCGAACACGCCATAATTCCTGTTTGTCGAACTCGGCCTGAGCGTTGTATTCCACTTGTCCGTGCGATTTCACGCGCTGAGCCGCATAAAGCACCTCGGGCAGTCTTCCAGTGACCGGTTGCACGCCAATTTCGATTTTCAGATCATCCGGAACCGCACCACCCGGCGCCGGTGCCACGAATACATAGAAGGCGCCAACGCCCACATCGGGATGAGTCCAAAGAGAAACGATACACGGCCCAATTTTCCGGTTCTCGACAATGGGAAATGGTGGTCCGTTGTGTGCGCTCGCTGGCGGAGGCGACAGCAGCAAGAGCGCAAACAGAAGGCCGACTGAAACTTCTCTCCCTTGAGTATGGCAATTTAGCATTTTCTTACCACAAACCACACCCCAGTTCCGTATCTTCTGAACCGGCCTATCCGCTCATGAGCATGGCGCGCATTTCCATCGGCTGAAACATCAACCACATCGAGGCAGACCAAAGTGCGAGGCAGACCGTCCCCCACGGAAGAAACGCCCGCAGGGGGCTATCTGGGCAATCGCTTTCCGCTAGACCATAAGTTACCGCAAGAGATCCGGCAAAACCGAGCACCAGGAATCCGATCTCGATTACTTGCACGATGTTCGCTGGCAGGCCGGTCAAGGACCAGCGGGGTTCTCCTAACAGGGGCCAGCCTAGACTTGCGACCGCGCTTTGAGTCACGGGGATCACCGTGTAAAGCCCTGTCAAGAAGTGAAAGCAGTAGTGAGCCAACCACATGCCAAAGCCTAAAGGGACGAGGCCGTACGTATATCTCACTGCGAGTGGCAACAGCGCTCGCCGACTACCCGCCCAGATGCGCGTCACCCACGCAGCCAGCCCCAGTAGCAGGACCGGCTCCAAAATCAAGAAGAACGTGAAGATCACGCCGAGCACAGGAGTTTCGTGACTCACGTGCAATATTCGTCCCAGCCAACGTTCCACCGCGTAGACGGGACTCACCATGCCAAACGCGTTCAGCAGCGCGCCAAAGGTAAATACGATCGCCAGCGCCGCCAGGTCCTTGCGGCGGGAGAAATAGCCGATCCCTGACCGAATTGGATCGGCCATCAACTCACTCGCCGGCATCCGGCTCAAGATTCCAATGTTGTCGTGAGGGCAAGCGTGAACACAATCCAGACAGAATGTGCAATCCATGTTGCCAACTTTACTCGGTTGGAACAGAGCCAATTCGCACCCGCGGATTGTCACCAGATCTGAGACCGGCTCGCGCCTGCCGCGGATGCAATCGTTGGTGTGGCAGCGCGTGCAAACATCCTGATCGCGCACCTTCACTTCGAAAGGCGAGAGTGTGGAGGCGACAAAATTAAATTGCCCGATTGGACAAACAAACTTGCAAAACGAAGCGTGCTTGAAAAACCCATCGACCACGAGCACAGAAAAAAAGTAGGCCACAATCAGCCAGGCCGTCCACCACGGCGAAGACCAGAGATCGAACAGTTCGTAGGTAAACAGGATCAGCACGAACAGGCCGACCGAAAGCCACTTGTTCCGCAACGCTCGGGGCCAGCTGTAGCGAGGTTTGAAAAAGCGGCGCGCCAGTTGACGCACCAGCATGAAAGGACATGCGAGACAGAAAAAATTCCCGGCGCAGAGCAGCACAAGTACGAGAACGCCGCGAAAATGAAGCCAACTCAGGGTCGTGGCCAGGCTCTTCGGCGCGAGAGTCGGGCCGAATAATCCGTGCAGGATCATGATCAGGCTGAGGAGCAGAAGTGGGGCCTGAAGCAACGGGCGAGCATAACGCCAGCGGAATAAATGGCCCAAGCCCGGCACTCGCATCAAATCGAACGGAAGCGAATCAGGATTGTCGGGGGCCGGGATGGAGGATGGATTCAACAGCTTGCCTAGTTAGGCCGAACGCCCCTTACGTCGATCTGCCGTTCCAGCTTCTTTCCGCCGGGCAGAGTGACATGGAGAAGAATAATCCAATCACCCGCCATCTCAAACCGGATTTGAGCTTGGTAGCGGCCCTGCCCCAATTCCTTCGCCTCCGCAAACCGAGGACTCATGCCCGCGTGCGACATTTCTCCTTCAACTGCAATGCGCGCCCCCGTGATCGGTTGGGCAGCGGCATCGGCTAATTTGAGAGTCACGGTAGCGGGGCCAACCTGCGCTGGCGTGGGCGAGACGTCTTGCTCAATCGCGACAAACGGCGGCTCGACCGATTTGGAACAACCAGCGATCAGTAGAGTCGCAGCGCAGGTTATCCCCAAGAGAATTCGACATTCCTTCCTGAGCAAGGGGGGCTGTCCGCATCTTCCAAGACTTAGCTGCCAACGGTTGGTCCCTCGTTGATCAGGCAGCTCGTACCAACTCGTGACGGCCCCACTCGCACGTGCAGACTGGGCTTCCCTCCCCTTCGGCCGGGAACATGTGGTAATACATCGCAATGACCATCGGGATGAATACGATTGAGTTGTAGAAAAGATGCAATTCCACCCGAGGAAACACGAGCTGCAGGATGCTGCACGGCACCGGTTTCCCCCAAAAATTATGGTGCGTAGTGGCCTGCCAAATGAGCAGAAAGTGTTCGATGTGATGCCAGAATTGGATCCAAAACGCCACCATCCACCAGGTGTGCGACCGTCCGGTAAAGCCTTTGCGGAAGACCCACAGGCCGATCAGCATCACCAGGGCATAGCCGTAGTGCAGGGTCTCGGACTTGATCAGCCATGGGTACCACAGACCGAGAAGGCCGTTAGCTTTCGGGCGGGGCCATCCCATGACATAAATCTGGTAAGCCTGGAACAGATGCTCTCCCCAGTGCGCAAGGACGACGAACATGAAGAGTTGCAGTGCACGCTCATGCCAACGAGCATTGAGCTTTTCGTAGAAACTCGAACCCGCCGCGGGTCTTATCGCAATGTTCGGAATACTTGAATGCGAAACTGCCATAGGAATCACCTTCCCCCGCCCGCCCGAATAAATGAGGTCAGAAATCATCCCACGGTCCGAAAAGCGCTTCAATAGTAGATTCGTATTACCGGCGACAACGCACGGTTGGCGCTACAGTTCCCCGCAGAATACTCTTATGGTCGTCTATGCAAGGGCGCTGTACCGGATCCCGGGCCGCAAGATTCCAGGTTTCCGGAATGATGGAGAATCGCGACACGAATTATCTGTAAGCAGGAGGGAGCATGGGATACACACGGCGCGGGGTGCTCGCGGGCTTAGGTCTGGCCGGTCTTGAGGCGGTGATGCCGGCGTTGAAGAAAGCGCGAGCAAGCTCACTCATGATACGGTTGTCGGCGGAAACGGGCGCCGCCACATGCCCGTTCAGGCTGGCGGTGATCAATGACGAGATCACGCAGGACTTCGAGAAGGCATGTCAGATCGTGTCCGACGAGTTCAGCCTGCGTTGGATCGAGCTGCGCTCGATGTGGAACAAGAACGTGACCGATCTCGACCCGAGAGAAGTGGAAGATGCGCGGAAGATACTCAATCAACACAAACTGCGAGTCACGGATATCGCGAGCCCGCTGTTCAAGACGGACTGGCCCGGGGCTCCGCGGTCTTCTCAGAGTGAAAAGCGGGACCAGTTCCACGCGGATTTCGACGCCGGTGCACAGGATAAACTGCTCGAACGGTGCATTTCGCTAGCCAAGTCTTTCGATACCGATAGGATTCGTTGTTTCGACTTCTGGCGATTGGCTGATCAGAAGCCATACCGTGCGGCAATCAATGTCAAACTGAAGCAGGCCGCGGAACGCTGTGCGAAAGACAACCTCGTTCTCCTGCTGGAAAATGAAATGTCCTGCAACACCGCGACGGGCGAAGAATCGGCTGCTGTGCTGCAGGCGATTCCTCAACGCAACTTCATGCTGAACTGGGACCCCGGCAACGCCGCAGCCCTTGGAATGGCGCCCTACTCGACCGGCTATCGACTGCTACCCAAGGATCGCATAGGTCACTGCCACTGCAAGGATGTGGTGCGCACGCCCAACGATAAAGATAAAGATGAAGACAGATACGATTGGGCTCCGGTAGGCGCCGGCATTGTGGATTGGGTGGGGCAACTTCGGGCCCTGCGGCGCGATGGGTTTCACTACGGACTGAGCCTCGAAACCCACTGGCGCGGCGCGGGCACTCCCGAAGCCTCCACACGCATCAGCATGGACGGACTCAACAGGGCGCTGACGAAGGCTGGCATCTCATGCTGATCCGAGCTATCTTGTCTGCTGGCGAGAGCGGGGATAGCTCCCCTGAGGGAACAAATGATGGTTACACGACGCGAGTTTCTTGATGCACTTGCGGTGGGCGCGGCTGGGATCGCGGTGGGAACTACGGCGAAGAGCTACGGCCAAATCCTCGGTGCCAATGATCGCCTCAACTTTGCAGTGATCGGTCTGAATGGGCGGGCCTATGCTCACCTCTCCTCGCTCAAGGCGAACAAGAGCGCTGCTCGCATCTCGCATGTCTGCGATGTGGACGGCAATATCCTCAGGAAGTTCGCCGAGAGCGCACAGCACGAGATGGGCGAGGCGCCCGTGGCGGAAAAGGATTTTCGCAAGATTCTCGAACAGAAAGATGTGGACGCCATCACGATCGCCACTCCCGATCATTGGCATGCGCCGATGGCCATAGCCGGGTTGCAGGCGGGCAAACACGTCTATGTGGAAAAGCCGTGCAGCCACAATCCGGCGGAGGGAGAAATGCTGGTGCAGGCGCAGACGAAGTACGGAAAGCTCGTCCAGATGGGCACTCAGCAGCGTTCTTCACCACACACCATAGAGATCGTCGAAAAAATTCGCGCAGGAATAATCGGCAGGCCCTACTTTGCGAAATCCTGGTACGTCAATACGAGGAAGTCGATTGGCACCGGCAAAGAAGTGCCGGTGCCGCCACAGCTTGATTGGGACCTGTGGCAGGGACCTGCGCCGCGCCGTCCGTATAAAGACAATGTACATCCCTATAACTGGCACTGGTTCAAGATCTATGGCACGGGTGAAACGCTCAATAATGGTACGCATGAAGTCGATGTCTGCCGCTGGGCGCTTGGCGTTGACTATCCGACGCGGATTACCGCGTCAGGCGGGAGATACCATTTCAAAGACGACTGGCAATTTTATGACACCCTGGTGACCAGCTTCGTGTATGACGATGCGATGATTTCGTGGGAAGGGAAGAGCTGCCAGGGAATGAAGTATTACGGACGCGGCCGTGGTTCGACAATCATGGGAACCACCGGCACGGTGCTTGCGGATCGCGACGGCTACGAGATATACGATCTCAAAGGGAATAAGACGAGTGAATTCAAGGCTGGCACTCCGAGCGAAACTTCCGACCTGATAGGCCGCGATTCCATGACGGATGCCCACTTTGCGAACTTCATCGCGGGAATCCGCAAGGGCGAGAAGCTCAACGCTCCGGTCTCCGTCGGGAACGTCGCGGTTACGATGCTGCAGCTTTCGAATATCGCGTGGGAAGTGAACCGGGAATTGCATCTCGACGCGAAAGACGGAAAGATCCAGGGCGACGCGGAAGCCATGAAGATGTGGGGGCGCGAGTACGAGAAGGGATGGGCGCCGCATGTCTAACGATTTGTGGAGGAAAAGTACCTTCTCCCGGCGCGATTTCGTTCGTTCGGGCGCGCTGGTTGCGGGTGCGTGCGTTGCTCCGATCGACCTGGCCGGGGCCAATGGACAGCCATCGGCCGACGCAGCGTCGCCGATTCGCTTGGGTCTGGCCAGTTACACCTTCCGTAACTTCAACCGCGCGCAGCTAATCGGCTTCATGAAGCAGCTCAATGTATTCGCGCTGAATGCGAAGGATGTGAAAGATCATCTGCCGATGGATCCAAAGCAAGAGGCCTACGCGCTCGCAGACTACGCTGCCGCGGGCATCAAGCTTCACGCTGCCGGCACCATCTATTTCGCGAAAGATGAAGATACGGACATACGATCTAAATTCGAATACTGCAAACGAGCAGGTATTGGAGCGATTGTTGCCGGCGACCCCGCGCCGGAAACTTTGCCGCGAATTGAAAAGTTCGTGAAGGAGTTCGACATCCGCGTTGCGATCCACAATCACGGGCCGGAAGATAAGTTGTGGCATTCTCCGCTCGATGTAGTGAAGGCTGTAAAGGGCATGGATCCACGCGTCGGATGCTGCATCGATGCCGGGCACACGGTTCGCGCGGGCACAGATGTGGTTCAGGCGATCCATGAAGTGGGCCCGAGGCTGTTTAACGTACACATGAAGGACCTGACGAACTTCCAGGATAAGGACAGCCAGGTCGCGGTGGGAGACGGCATCATGCCGGCGCGGAAAATGTTTGAGGCCCTGATCGCGGCGAAGTATGCGGGCTTCGTCGATTTGGAATATGAGATCAGTCCCGACGATCCCATGCCCGGCGTCATCAGCAGCTTTGCTTATATGCGGGGTGTCCTGGCGGGTATGAGGTATAGGAGCGAGGGCTAAAGTTGGCCCTTCTCAAGCCGTCTTCAAAGCGGTTCGATGGGTTGCCGAGTTGAGGCCTCACGCGGTTGCCCTGTTTGGCGCTTCGCCACGTCGATATCGTTGTTCCTGGTAAATCCGCAACGCGAAAGCTCCAGCGGGATGGCTGCGCATTTCCGTGACAACTGCCTGCACTTCGGAAGGCATTTCGTCATAGGACGGCATAGGACCGCCGTAGCCCGCGGGAAGAACGACGGGCGCCGCAGCCACGGCAAAAGCAAGGTCGGATAACGTCAGGCACCCGCCCACGAGAAACCTCCGACCATCAGCGAGCCGGGCGTCTACCGCGTTGAATATTGTCCTGATTTGAGCGACGGATTGCTGAGCCTTACTCGGGCTCAGTCTCAAGAGCAGCTTGAGCAATCCTGCGAATAGCGGGTACACGCCCTCAACCGCTTTTCGCTCGAAAACCGGAACTCCCTGCGTCAGCGGCAGGATCATGCGGTCGCGATGGGGAAGCAGGTAGTAATAGGCGAAATCGGCAGTCGCGAAGGCCAACGTCACATTGAAGAGAGTCCAGTCAGCTTCGACTTGACGCAGTGCGTTGGGGTCCGTGGGCAACAGCTTTAAGTCCGGCAAAGACTGTGGGTCCAGATGATCGACCATGGGGCGCGGGCCCACGAGCTTGTATGAATCCCAATAGAGCAAAGGGAATTTGGGACTGTGACCATGCCACATGGTCACGAAAGACGAGAAGACTAGCGTGTGCCGCCGCTCGCAGGCGTCAATTCCGTAATGTTCGACCAGAAAGCGGCTGAGTTCGCTATCGAGGCTGGGAGGAAATGTGATCAACACAGGGTTCATTGCTTTGGCTCACCCGTTTCGATGCTCGGTTGCGATTTGCCGGTCCGCGGCAAACAAGTTTAGTCCAGGCTCACCGGCAGGCTCGATGGAAACGGCCCGTCATATTGCAAGGTACCGGCGCGCCGCAGGCCGGGGCACTTTAGAAGCGGCTTCAATATCCCCGGTATTTGCACGCGATTGACGTACTGTCCAAAACAGGTATGCAAACCGTATCCGAAATGCAAGTTGAGATATTCAGGCCGGTCGATGCGAAACTCGTTGGGCTGGTCCACCTTGCGCTCGTCGAACATTGCCGATTGCGTTGCCGCAATCACAGATGTTCCCTTGGGAATGGTGGTTCCGTGGAGAGAGCCTTTGGCCACTCGGTAATCCTCTGCCGCAACGCGAAATACCCCCGGATTATTGGGGTTAAACCGGAGGGCTTCGAATACGTACTTGCCCAGCAGGGCGTCGTCATCCTGGAGAGCCGCAGCTTGCGCTCCCTTCAATTGTTCGGGCCGATCGAACAATTGATCGAGCGCCTGAGCGCAGCACTTGGAAGTCGTCGGAATTGCGCCCACCAGCAGTCCGAGCAGATTATTTCGAATGCTGACATCGTCCATGGCAGGCAGACCAACACTCTGGAGGAGTAAACATCGGCCGAGCACGTCATTCTTAACCACTCCGGCCGTCTTTCGTGCGGCGATTGTTGCGTCAAGCCAGGCGCGCACTTCGGCCGCTGCCTTGGCCGCTGCCTGAGCCACCTTTGGATCATTATTGAGGTCTGTGAAAAGATATTGGAAGATTACGCTTCCCCAAGCGGCAAGCTGTTCATCCGAGGGTGGGACACAACCAAAGTAGTCGGCGATCCAGCGTGCCGGCACAGTCTGGCTCAACTGCTTAACCACATCCAGTTGGCTGCCCGCCGCTGTCACCAGATCGCTTGCCGTTTTTTGCACGAAGGGAGTGACTCTGCCCGGGATATCTTCTCTTCGAACCACACTGCGCATGTGCGAAACATCGCGCGTGTACTCGGGGGAATCCTGCATGCCGAGAAAGAAGTCTTCTCCACCGGTGACCACCCTCATCTTCTCCCCATAAGTCACCAGGAACACGTCGTCGCGCGCGAGAACTTCCTCCACGTCTTCAAACCGTGTGACCAAAGCGAAGTTCTTGACGACGAGAATGGGCTTGATTCTGCGGAGAATGGCGAAAATCGGCTCCGGATACCGGGTCAGGTGGGCCTTGATTCCTTCCAGAAAAGACATGGCTTCGCCTTGTACCTTGGCGAGTTCGCGATCCACGGAGTCCAGCACTTCGTGGGTGAGTTCAACGCATTCTGCATCAATTCGACCTAGAATGTTCTTGAGATTGTCGAACATCGGCACCTCTATGCGTTCCTTGTTTCTGTTTTCTTACCTTGGGTCGACAGTTCCTGCGGCCATCATTTGAAGGGCCGTCAAGCTGGGCATGAAGAAATAGTCTCCGCCGCGCAATTCGACGAAATTCGGCAAGTGCGCACAGATGAACGGCGGATTCTGCGGATCGGCGGTGCCTGGAATGACAAACTTATCTTTGCCTTCATGATTCCCGATAACCAGATCCTTGTCGTTCCCCTGGTGCAAATCATTTCCGTATTCGATCCACTGCTGTTGAACGAATTCGAACTGGCGGAACAGGCTCGCATTCAACGCAATAAAGATGATGCCGCGCTCGTCCTCATCGCGAACCGGTTCGCCCTCCGGCACATATGTTCCGTAGGGAAGTCCGCGGCGCATAATGCGCCTGCGATTGACCAGGTCACCGTTGAATCCAAAAGCGTCGCGCGGATTCCCTCGCCGGATGTGGGCGCCCGCCGGACAACGTACCCCGCCCAAATCTTTTCCGTAGGTAAAATCCGTGTTCCTGTTTTCGTCCTTGACGAGAGCTAGGTCGGGATGGTCTGGCGAAATCTCGATGGGAGTTCCGTCTCGCCATCGGCCGATAAATTTCGAAGCCAGTTTTTCTTTTCCGCCGGGATACAGCCGGCCCTGCTTTTCGAGATAGTCACGAAAAGTCGCCACATTCTGATGCATTTTGCGGTACACCATGAACGTGCCGTTTCGTGCTAATAGATGAGGGATGGGCGCGACCGGAAGCTCGCCCGATTCATCCGCGTATTCCAGCAGGAATTCGCCCGTGGCTAGGGCCTCCCAACTGCCATCCTTGGCCAACTTGCCCTGGCCCGGAACGCACTTCCGTTCCGCGCCCTTGAAATCCGGGTTCCCGAATCCATCCGTATAGCCGAAGTGCTCCTTCGCGGTGGGCGCGCCGTCGATGAAGATGGCGCACGCATCCTGCGCCTGCAGCAGTTTCGCTCCACAAGTCTGATCCATGATCCGCAGCAGCAGAGCGGATTGTTCCTCGAGCGCCTCCGGGGTTCGCGCATTCACTGCCAACCAGACATGCACCCCGTTGCCCTTCCAAACCGGATCCCAATGCTCGGGATCGTTCTTGCCGGTATCGTAGAGGATCTCCCTTCGCGCCTTCATGCCTTGCTGAAATTCCACGGGAAAACTGAGCAGCGTCGCTTTCGGCAGTTCCAGCTTGACCAGCCCTTTGTGTGTAAACGCAATGTTCACCGTAGTAGTGGGCTTTTTATCCCAACGCTCTCCGGTGGTCAGGTATTGTACGATTTCGCCAATGAACTGCCGTGCGGCATTGGGTTGCAAGAGTTCCAACAGGAGATAACGGGCGTGGGGAAAGTTATAGCCCTTCAGCGCGAAGCCCTGAATGTCGGAGACATCGATCTTCGTGCTATCGGTCATACGGACGATCCTCCGCGGCAGTTTTCTGGGAGTCGATGCCGCCGGGCAGCGGCGCAGCCGCTTTCGCTAATCGCTCCAGCAACAGGCCGAACGATTTCTGAATTTCGGCTGCGGGCTTGCCCTGGTTTCTTTCAATGAAGTGGGCAACATCCGCCTGAACCTGCAAAGCTTTTAATGTCTGGTGTACGGTCTTATCGTTAACGTCGGCGAAGAAGAATGTTGTTTCGATCTGACACTTCTTCATGTAGGCGGCGAACGCGGCCGGGTCCGTCACTCCCGGATAGCCCACACAATGTTTCCAGACCGAGTCCACGAACTCCGGGATTTCCCGCGCCATCCGGGCGAGATAGGGGTCGAGATCGCCGTCGAAATTGGTCTCGAATACCAGATAGCGGGACTTCAGATGCTCTTCCCGAGCGGGCGCACCAACAAAGACCACATCGTCCATCACCACCAGGCGCGCAAAATGCGTGCTGGAAACTCGCGCGAAGGGGCTGGTATGGTCTTTCGGTAAACTCGCAAGATACCAGCGCAATGCGGTGGCGTGACAGATTTCGATACGATCGTTTTCCCGGATAGGCGAAAGTATTGTCAGGCCGTAGATTTGTCCGCTTTGATTTGCCATTACGTTCCTACCGGCGCCACGCCTGTTGTGCCTAAGTCCACTTGCACGCGGACCAAGAATTCTAGATAGGCCTTCTCGAACTCGGCCGGTGAAAGAGTCTGGTTGGTTTTAGCGAAGTCGTCCAGAGCGTCTTGCACTCGAAGTGCCGCTTTGACGTCATTCGTCGCTGCCCTCGGATAGGCGTCATAGTAATAGTCCGTGTCGAACTGAACCCGGCTGATATAACCCTTAAAAGGTGTCACCGGCACCGAACCTGGAAATTTCTCGCTCCATTTCCAAATCGCGTTCAATCCTGTGGAAAGGACAGCCGAAAAGGCGTCAATGTATTGGTTCCACGTCCCATTGAAGTTACTGAAGAAAATCAGGTAGTCGTAGTGCAAATCCTCGCGAGGTTGTTTCGGCGAGAGCTGCGGGAACTGGTCACGGCCTACGATCACCCAGCGCGCGAAATGGATGAAAGACAGGTTCTTCAGACCTGCCTGAAGTGGTTTAATCGCACCCAGAATGAAGAAAAACAACCGCAGGAGTGGAGTCTTCCACGGCTTCATCGGTGTGATAGCGTTCATTGCATACGCTTTGCCGTTTATGTTCGTCACAGAGTTATTAGGTGCGCACTTTCAATAACGCCGATTTCCGAATTCTTTTGAGTGCGCTGGAATTACCAGACGCTGGAGTCTGAACCAGGTCCTCGCGAGCTGCCGGGTTGCGGTGTAGTCGACCGTTCTCACCATCTCGCTGAGACCGGCGCGAGTCTACTCTGTGGGTTTCGCCTTGTAAAGAAGGTAGTTGCTTTTGTTACAAAATCCGAACAAACTCCTGTCTGGCCGGGCGACCAACTGGCAACTCTACTACAAAGCCTCGTGATTCGCGTGGGAGGGGTGACCTAGGGTCACAACCGAGCAGGGTGACCTTGCTAAAGCGAAAGGGCTATCACGTGAGATACCATCAACCAACCCGGGCGGTCCTTCGGGCTCAAGCCGACATGCACTTTTGAGACCTTACGCAGTTAATGCACAGAAGGCACACTAGCCTTTTCAGAATTAGGAGCCGAAAGAACACAGTTTACTCAGTCCCATATGCGCCATCCCCCCGCTCATTGGAATGCGCTTGCCATCGTGTTGGCTTTAGGCACGATGATCGGATGCCAGGGACTGAGCACGGGCAAATCTGGCTCGCAAAGTCCAGGGACGCAGAACTCGTCGCCAGGGCCGCTGAGCGCAGCACCCTCTGCCATAAGCTTCGGCAACGTGCTGGTTGGAACAAGCCAAAGTCAGGTGGAAACACTGAGCAACACTGGCCTAGACAGTCTGACGATCAGTCAGTCGGCTGTTACCGGAACAGGCTTTGGCACAGCGGGTTTAAATCTACCGTTGACGCTGGCCCCTGGACAAAGCATGACTTTCAGTATCGCCTTCAGTCCACAATCCATCGGTAGTGCGAGCGGGAACTTGACACTGACCGACGATGGCGCAGGCAGTCCGCTGAATATCGAGCTCTCCGGCATGGCAGTTGCGGCGGGCAACATTACAGAAAGTCCGACCAGCTTCATCTTCGGGAACGTGCAGGTGGGCGCCAGTCAGACGCAAACCGAAACTCTGACGAATTCCGGGGGCGAGAATCTCACGATCTCTCAGGCGGCGGTTACCGGTGCGGGGTTCGGCTACACGGGGTTGAACCTGCCTCTGACACTTGCGCCAAACCAGAGCACGACATTTGGTGTGGTTTTCGCGCCGGTGAATGCAGGTGCCTCAAATGGCAGCCTATCCATCACGATAAGCGCATCAAGCACTTCGCTCAATTTTGCTCTTTCCGGAAGTGGAGTGATGCCAGGTACCGTCACTGCTACCCCCGCGAGCCTAACGTTTACCAATGTGGCGGTGGGCCAGAGTCAGATTCAAACCGAGACGGTGACGAATACCGGTGGTTCGAATTCGACGATCTCTCAAGCTTCCGTTAGCGGCGCAGGTTTCAGCGTCTCCGGACTGGGCGCACCCGTGACGCTGTCGCCCGGGCAAGGCGTGTCGTTCAGCGTGACCTTTGCGCCGCAGTCTGCGGGCAATGTTAGTGGAAGCGTCGCGGTTGCGTCGAATGCTTCCGATCCGAACCTGATCATTTCATTGAGCGGATCGGCGACGGGCGCGACTCAGGGACAGTTGAGCGTTGGCCCCACCACGATCAACGTGGGTAATGTCACGGTCGGGACAAGTGGAAGTTCAACCGGGATCCTGAGTGCTGCAGGAGCAAGCGTCGCGGTCTCTTCCGTTAACGTAGGAAGTTCAGAGTTCGTCATTAGCGGTGTTTCATTTCCAGTGACTATACCTGCGGGACAGAGTGTGAACTTCACGGTGACGTTTACACCTCAGACGAGCGGGATGGCCTCGGCGAGCGCTTCATTTTCCAGCAACGCCACAAACTCACCAACGGCGGCAACGGTTACTGGCGCGGGAGTGGCGGCGCCTGTTCATGTCGTGAATCTCTCATGGACCGCGAGTACTTCCCCCAATGTGGTGGGGTATAACGTTTATCGTCGCACGGGTACAACTGGAAGCTATACGAAGATCAACGCCATCCTCAATGCCACGACGGTATTCTCCGACACTTCGGTGACGGACGGTCAGACGTACTATTACGAGACGACCGCAGTGAATTCGAGTAACGAAGAGAGCGCACCTTCCAGCGCTGTCCAGGCTGTGATTCCTCCGCCGTAGCGCCCCTCCGCCCAGAAATTTGGCAACCGCTCGTTAAGCGCTTCAGCCGCTCTGTTGGCAAACTCCCAGCTTGCTCGGGTAGGTTTAGCTAAACGTTTGGAGAAAATTCCTGAAGGCAACGGCTGTACGACGGTGCCCGAGCGCAGGACGGCTTTGACGTACTTATCGATTGCTGGTCTTTGCTGCCTGGGAGCTATAGCCTTACGGTCGCGGCGGCAAGCATACACGCGCCAACTCAAACTAGCGACAGTTCAATTTTGTCTGTGACTCCGACAACCAGATTGATGCGAATCGACAGGGCGCGCCGAACTAGGAGCGCCGTTTTTCGTGATGCTAAGGCGTTTTTTCTGCGTAACCATTTCACGGAGCCCAAGACCATCATTGTGGCAATCAAGAAACTGAGAAGCCTTATCGCTGTTGGCCTAGGATGCAAGCCGCTGCAAACGACGGCGATTTTCGTTGGCAAAGTAGCAAGTCATAGACACAGTGCAAAGCCTTGCACGAGCAACGCAAGAGACGTGCGCCGACCATGGAGGCGTTCGATTCGGAGCCCGCACCTGTTCTTTGAAGTTGCACTCGCTAGATGTCTAAATGCAGTCAAATAAATGAGTTAGGGCCGGAGTCCGCTGCCTTGGAATTCCAAGGAACGATAAAAACGACCTCCAGTTCACAATTCCCATTGTCGTATGGCACGGAAGTACCATGCCACTGGTTACGAAGTGCCCTTGCAACGATCTGCAATTCCGTGTAAGGTAGCAGTCATCAGGGCAAGCCGACTAACCAAGTTGGCAGCGGTTCTCCCCCCGCCCGATGGTTCCCCGTAAGTGTGTGCAGGTGTTTCCCCAGGGCAAGTGGAAAACACGAAGATTTCTTGACAGGGGTTTTGACAATGCTACAAGGACGATAAAAGTAGTATAGATTATAGCCGTCCCTGAGGTGTTGGATTCCCTTGGATTCCCTCCCCAGCGAGAAATGGTGACCCGGAAAACGGAAGGCGCACTGAGTAGACTGACGGTACAGAAAGTGCAGTTGAGTTAACCGGAAATCAACTTCCCCCGATTTACCGGTTGGTTATCCCCCTGCAGACCTCGCTGAGGTCTCAAAAGAAACACTTTGGAATTCATTTGGGTCACTCTGAGACAGTGACTTAGAGGGCGAAGCTATGGCAGTTAGCAGCTTATCCTGGGATTTTCCGCAGCCGGCTCCACTGGTCCAAACGGAAGCCGAAAACTGGTACGGCTTACACACTCGCTCCCGTCACGAGAAAATTGTGGCGCAGCGACTCGAAGACATGGGCGTCACGACGTTCCTGCCTCTGGTTACCGAGGTACACCGTTGGAGTGACCGCAAGAAGGCCGTGCAGTTGCCGCTGTTCAGTTGCTATGTATTCGCGAAATTCCTACCGCATCGGTCAGACCGCCTGCGCGTTCTCTGTGTGGACGGAGTCTTCGGGTTAGTCGGCGGAAGGGGCGAGGGCGTACCAATTCCGGACGAGCAAATCTCCGCGGTGCGGAGTGTGGTGCAAGGAAAAATGCCCTGGTCCGCCCACCCCTTCCTCAAAATCGGGCAGCGGGTTCGGATCCGCGGCGGAGCGCTCGATGGCCTTGAGGGCATACTGGTCGCGCGCAATGGAGACCGCTCTCTGGTCATTTCGGTGGATGCGATTCAGCGCTCGATGGCGGTGCGGGTGGAAGGATACGAAGTCGAAGCGGTCTGAAGCTGTCCCCAAATAGCCCTCTTCATTTGTCTCGGTAAGGGACTACTCACCCTTGATGGAAAACAGAATCGAAACAATTCGCGTGTTGGTCGTGAGCCGGGACCGGGCCGTTCTTCGGTTGCTGGGTTCCATCGGAGAATCCAATTCCTGGAGCCTCGAAGCGGTGGAGAGCGGCTGGGATGCCATGGAACGGGTGCAGTCCGGAGTGGCGCATCGGCTGCTATTGCTCGATCTTCCCCGCGGCGACGCCGAGAGCCTGCACGTTCTGCGCTGGTTGCGTCGGCTTCGCCCCGATCTTCCGGTCGTAGCGCTTTGCCATCCGGATGATGTGGCCACGGGAAAAGAAGCGACCCAACTCGGCGCGCAAGAGATTCTGGTGAAGCCGTTGGACGGAAAAAAATTTGAATCGATGATTCGGCGGCATCTCGGGCCGGGGGGAAACGAGGCCGAAATCGTCAGCGAAAATGTCGACCAGCTTGCACCGGACACGTACTTCGTCAGTGCCAGTCCGATTATGCAGAAGCTGCGCTCGCAGGCGGCGCTGCTGGCGCAAACCGACGTCCCGGTGCTCATCGTCGGGGAGACGGGAGCCGGCAAATACACCGTCGCCAGTCTGATTCACAAGCTGTCGGTCCGTTCCGGTTTCAAACTTCTCAAAGTGAATTGCGCGGAAATGCCGGAGGCCCTCCTCGAAGCCGAACTGTTTGGCGACGAGCCCTCTGCCGCCCCACGTCAGACCAGTTTGGGAAAGTTCGCGGTGGGCGAAAAAGGCACGATCTACCTCGACGAGGTTGCGGCCATGCCCGCCGCACTGCAACGCAAGCTGCAGCAGGTCTTGCAAAACCAGATTTTGCAAAACCAGGTTCTGCAAAGCAACGAGTTCCGCGGTGCGTCCGGCGCCGAGACAATCCGCGCCGATGTGAGGATACTGGCGGCGAGCAGCGCTAACCTCGACCGTGCTCTCGCCGAGAAGCAACTGCGGGAAGACTTGTATTATCGCCTGAGCGCTTTCACCGTGCACGTGCCCGCTCTACGCCAGCGCAAGGATGAAATCACCATCCTGCTACGCTACGCCATGCACAAGCTGGCCAAGCACTATGGCCTTCCTCCACGCGGATTCTCATCCACCGTTCTGGATGCCTGCCGGCATTATGCCTGGCCGGGAAATCTGAGGGAACTGGAAACCTTCGTGAAACGCTACCTCGTCGCCGGTGACCAGCAGTTGGCGTTCGGTGAAATGGGATTGGAGCCGGCGGCCCGTAGCAGCAATCCTTCCGCTTCACGGGTCGTGAGGCTGGCCGCTACTGCGTGGGAAGAAAGAAACTTGGGGGAGAAACAGCCCGAACCGGAATCGCTGAAATCCTTGATCCAGGGGATCAAATCGGAAGCGGAAAAAAACGCAATCGGAGCGGCGCTGAAGAAAACCGGCTGGAACCGCAAGGCAGCGGCGCGATTGCTTCGGGTCAGTTATCGCACGCTGTTGTATAAGATCGAGCAATACCAGATGCGCGCTCCGGACGTCTTTCTTTCTCCGCCCCCGGTCGAAGAGTTCTCGGTGTATGGCGGCGAAAGCAAGCGCAACGGAAAGGCAAGTTGAACAGGTCCACTCACAATACGTCCGGAAACAATCGCCAAGGAGTGGTTATGACTTCGAACGCCGGGTCGACTCGACGAATGGCTGCGGTCTTGGTTTCCATGTTGCTGGCCTGCACCGTTCTGGCTGGTTCGCTCTGCGCCCAAAGCGGGGGGAGCGACGCCAACCAGGCCAACGGATCGGCCAAAATGGCGTCTCCGGACCACGATGCGGACTCCTCCGCGAAGCCGCACGATGACAGTTTCGTGATCGGCAACGACGACGTGTTGGCGATCAACGTCTGGAAGGAGCCGGATATTTCACGCTCGATTCCCGTCCGCTCGGACGGAAAAATCTCGCTGCCGCTGGTCGGCGAAGTGCAGGCCGCAGGCCTCACGCCATTGAAGCTCGAAAAAGACATCGCCGGAAAACTGAAGAATTACATCTCGGAGCCGGAAGTTACGGTGATGGTGCAACAGGTCAACAGCCAGAAGTTCAACATTTTGGGACAAGTCGTCCGGCCGGGATCCTACGGGATCGCGAATTCTCCTACGGTGCTCGATGCGATTGCATTGGCCGGCGGTTTCCGGGACTTCGCAAAGCAGAAATCGCTCTACGTCCTCAGACGCGATTCCGGCGGAGAGTCCCGCATTCCGTTTAACTACAAGGATGTCATTCACGGAAAGAATATGTCGCAGAACATCAAGCTTCAGCCCGGCGACACAATCATCGTCCCCTAGTCATGAGAATCTCCTACTCAATCGGATTGGGATTCGTCTTGCTGGTCAGCGCGCCCGTGTGGCCCCAAGAGGATAAGCCCACCGTCCCGGTGTCAGCGGTGACCGGCCCCATGATCGACGTCTCCATCAATGACGATGCAGACCGGATGCTGACTCCTCCTCCCGTGAGCGGGGAAGCCTATCCCCTTTCCTTCCCGTCCGACGAGCGAGCAAACTATCTGCGCGGCGGCGTCACCTTTACCACCGCGTACTCCGACAACGTGTTGGGGGGGGGCAGCGCCAGTCCGGTAAGTGACGTGAGTTATTCGCTCTGGCCCACGCTCGCGCTCGACCGGACCCAGTCGCGGCTCCACTGGGTGCTCTCGTACGCTCCGGGGTTTACGTTCTATCAGCGCACCACTTCGCGGAATGAGGCAGATCAGAATTTGGCGCTGGACTTCCAATACCGGCTGAGTCCGCACCTGACGCTCAGCTTGCGCGATTCGTTCCAAAAGTCGTCCGACGTGTTCAATCAGCCGGATCAGGGCCTGGCCGCTGACGTTTCCGGCTCCGCCGAGGGCGCCAACGATTCCGTGATTGCGCCGCTGGCCGACCGCCTCAGCAATAACGGCAACGCCGGAATCACGTATCAATTTAGCGCCAACGCCATGATCGGGGCGAGCGGAACCTTTACCAATCTCCACTACCCCGACCCGACCGAAGTTCCAGGGCTCTCCGATGCGGCCTCGCAAGGGGGATCGGCCTTCTATAGTTACCGCCTCGCCAAACAGCACTACATTGGTTCGACATATCAATACCAGGAACTGCTCTCCTACCCGGCCGGGGGGACAAACGAGACGCAGACTCAGGGCGTGTACTTTTTTTACACGTATTCCTTATCCCCGGCGTTCTCCTTTTCGCTGTTTGGCGGGCCGCAATATTACAGCGCGGGACAGCAATATATTAGTGCCGCGCTACCCGCTGTAGCAGCTTCGCAATCCTGGTCGCCGGCGGGGGGCGCCAGCCTGAACTGGCAGGCGCGGCACAGCGGCATTGCGGTCAGTTACTCGCACAGTGTCAGCGGGAGTGGCGGGCTGGTTGGAGCGGTGGAGCTCGACAGCGCGAATGCCTCGCTGCGGTGGCAGATTGCGCGCCATTTCAGCACATCCCTGGCTGCTGCTTACGCCAACAATGGGGTCCTCGCCATTTCCTCGCTGGGCGGGCATTCGGTTTCCGGCAGCGCCGCCCTACAGCGGGAAGTCGGCGAGCATATGAATCTACAGGCCGGATATACACGGCTGCACCAGGACTACAGCTTTCTCTCTGCGAATCCTGACACGAATCGCGAGTGGGTTGCCATCTCCTATCAATTTGCCCGGCCGTTGGGAAGATAGCGCGGAAGATCGCGTGGAAAGATCAATCATGGTTGAAGATCTCGAAGAAAAAAGTCCCGGCGGGTTCGATCTGCCGCACTACCTGGGAATCATCCGCCGCCGTCACATGCAGTTCTTGATCCCGCTATTATTGGGGTGGCTCGCGGTGTGGGGCGCCAGCTGGGTTCTGCCCTCCCGCTACCGCTCCGGCACATTGATTTTGGTGGAGCAGCCCACCATGCCGAAGGATTATGTCACGCCCAACGTGAACGACGACCTGCAGGACCGGCTGCGAAGCATCACCCAGCAGATTCTCAGCCGCACCCGCTTGTTGCACATCATCGACCAGCTGAACTTGTACGCGGATGCGACCGGCCGGGTTACGGCCGACGACAAAGTCGAGCGCATGCGCAAAGATATCGGTGAAATCGAACTGGTTCGCGATGGGGAAGGCCGGGTCAGTTCGTTCTACGTTTCCTACTCCTCGCGCGATCCTCGCCTGGCCCAGCGGGTGACCAGCGAGCTCACCAACCTGTTCATCAGCGAAAATCTGGAAGTCCGCCAGCAGCAGTCGGAGGACACCACCAAGTTTCTCGAAGGCCAGCTGGAGACCGCCCGGAAGACTTTGTCGGACCAGGAAGAGAAGATTCGTGAGTTCAAGGGGCAACACGTCGGGGAACTGCCGGCGCAAGTAGGGAGCAACCTGCAGATTCTGGCCGGAATGCAAGCTCAGTTGCAAACGGAAGAAGACGCGCTCAATACGGCGAAGCAACAGCGCGTCTACCTCGAAACCTTGGTGAATCAGTACCGCTCGCTGCAAGGTTCGCCGAAGAACGAGGGCGGCGGCGCCGTGGCAGGGCTGCCCGCGCTCGACGAAGAGTTGGACAAGCTTCGGGCACAACTGGCCGATCTCAGCTCGCATTACACGGACCGCCATCCTGACGTCCGTAAAGTCGAGGAGCAGATCGCCAAGACCGAAAAGATGCGGGACCAGATGATCGCCAGCTTGAAAGCAAAAGCATCCGGCGCTCAGGCCAGTGCGGCGTCCGGGACGTCGGAGGCCGCCGAGGTAACGGATGCGTCCTCCCCGATGATGCAGTTGCAAGGGCAGCTCCAGGCCAACCGCGTCGAGATTGCCAACCGCGAGCGCAGCAGCACTGAGCTCAAGGCCAAAGTGGTCGACTACCAAGCCAGGCTGAATCAGGAGCCGGTGCGCGAGCAGCAGCTCTCCGATCTCACCCGCGGCTACGATCAGTCCAAAGCCAATTATGACGAGCTACTGAAGAAAAAAAATGAATCGGCCATGGCCACCAGCATGGAACTGCTCGAGCAGGGCGAGCGCTTTCGCATCATCGATCCCCCCAGCCTGCCGGCGAAACCCGCCTTCCCCAACCACCTGAAGTTTTGTGGCATCGGACTGGCAATTGGATTGGCATTGGGCATGGTCCTGGCCGGAGCCTTCGAAGTGATGGATGACCGGATTTACGAAGAGAAGGAGCTGCAGAAGCTGCTGCCGGTTGCCGTGATCTCGGAAATCCCCGCCCTGGGAGTGGAGGGGGACGAGCAAACGGAGCGCCGGCGGTTGTGGCTGGGCTGGGCGACCGCAGCGGTGGTATCGGTCACGATCCTGCTGGGGTCAGCTCTCAGTTATTTGCGCGGTTAGCGATTCGCAAACATGTACAAAACCTTTTTCAACCTGAAGCGCAATCCTTTTGAGATTACGCCCGATCCTTCCTTCCTGTTTCCCACCCGGAGGCACAACGAAGCCCTGGCCGCCCTTTACTACGGCGTCCGTCGGCACAAAGGTTTCGTGGTCTTAACCGGAGAGGTGGGAACCGGCAAGACTTTGCTGCTTCGCTGCCTGCTGCAACTGCTGAAACAGAGCGACGACGTGAAGTACGCCTACGTATTTAACGGAAGGCTGTCGCCGCTTGAGTTCCTGCAGTACATTGCCGGCGATCTGGGGCTGCCGGCCTCGGGCAAAAACAAGAGCGAGCTTCTGCTGCAGTTGGCCGGTTACGTGGTATCGCGCGGCGAGAAGAAACTTACCACCGTGCTGGTGGTCGACGAAGCGCACCATTTGTCGACCGACATTCTGGAAGAGATCCGGCTCTTGACGAACTTGGAGACCGCCGACGAGAAATTGCTGCAAATTCTTCTGGTTGGGCAGCCCGAATTGGACGAGAAACTGGACTCCGTCGATTTGCGGCAACTGAAACAGAGAATTGCCCTGCGCTCGCACCTGGCCTCGCTCGATCTGAACGAAACCAAGGGCTATATCGAGCGCCGGCTGCAACTGGCGGGAAGCCCCGAGGCCTCCGCGCTGTTTCTGCCGGAAACTGTTGCCGCCGTTCACCGGCATTCCCGGGGAATTCCCCGGCTGATCAATACCATCTGCGAGAACGCACTCATCGCGGCCTACGCCCGGCGGGCAACCCGAGTGACACCGGACATCATCGACGCGATCGCGGTCGATTTCCGCCTCGGGGTTCACACGCCCACGGCGGATAAAAGGCAAACGGCCGACGAGCACGACGTGCGGAAAGCGGCCAAGACTCTGCTCGAGTTGTACGCCCAACTGCAGGGCGAGAAGACGCGGGACGAGGAACTGGCAAGCGTTGTTCCCGTCCGGGTGAGTAAACAATGAGCCATATATTCGACGCATTGCAAAGATCGGAAGCGGAACGCGAGGGGACGGACGCGTCCCTGGCGGAACCATCCACGTTTTCTGTCGCGACCGAACTGCTTCAGGCCGCGGAGCGCAAGCGGCGAGGGGCGAGCGCGGCGAGCATTGATCGCCCCGATCTGTCAGGTTCCCTGGATCAATTTCCCTCTCTCCCGGTTTCGATACTGCCCAACAGCCGGTTGGTGTCGGTTGGGGAAGAGGAAAGCCTCGGGGCGGAGAAGTTCCGATTTCTGGCGGTCCGGTTGCGGCAACTGCGGCAAAGCCGGCCGTTGCAGAAGGTCCTGATCACCAGCACGATTCCCCAGGAAGGCAAAAGCACGGTTGCGGCTAACCTCGCATGCACGCTGGCCCGGCGCAAACAGCATAAAACGCTGCTGCTCGAAGGCGATCTGCGCAGGCCTACGGTTGCCCAGAAATTTGGCTTGGGCGGAGTTCCTGGCTTGAGCGAGTGGCTCCGCGGCGAAAGCCAAAGCATGAACATCTATCGCCTCGAAGCTTTGGGGCTTTGGGTCTTGCCGGCGGGGAGCGCGCCCGAAAATCCGCTGGAGCTGATGCAGTCCGGAAAACTCTCGCCGCTGATGGACCGTCTGACCGCGTGGTTTGACTGGATCGTCATCGATTCTCCCCCGGTGCTGCCGCTGGCGGATACCAGCATCTGGGCGCGGCTGGCGGACGGAATCCTGCTAGTGACGCGAAAAAGCATTACCGAGAGGCAGCAATTACGGCGCGGCCTGGAAGCGCTGGAGCCCGCGAAGCTGTTGGGGGCGTTGGTGAACGGTTCCACCGACGCGGCCCACAGCGACTACTACCAGCGCTACGGTCCGGCGGCATCGTCCCCCGAATCTGACCGCTCGAAGAAGTAAGCGATCGTAAGCCAGGTGGCCGACGGGCCGCAGGTTCTGCATATCCCCTAAACAAGAACGCACACTTTGGCTAGTTCACTTGTATTCGCACTCTCCAAGAAGCGGAGCAAGGCGGAGGGAATCATGAACATTCGTCGTTCGAAAAATGGCTCGCGGTTTACTCCACGCCCGGCAGGACCGGTGTCGGTTGCCGACCGCAGCACGTTGCCCGAAGAAGATTTTCTCCGGGTGATCTGGCTGGAAAGAAAGAGGGCCGAACGCTCCCGCAAGCCCGCCCTGCTGATGCTGATCGAGATGGAAACCCAATTCCCCTCAGAGCAACATGGCGAGGCGCTGGGTACGATTCTGTCGGCGCTGGCTGAAACCACCCGAGAGACCGATGTAACCGGCTGGTACAAGGAGGATCGCGTGGTGGGCGTGATGTTCACGGAAATCGCGGTCGAGGAGGAAAGCTCGATTGTAGCGACCGTCATGGAGCGCGTGAGCGAAGCCCTTCGAGTCCGCCTGAGTTCGCGCCAATTCAACCAGGTCAGCATCACCTTTCGTCTGTCTCCGGAAGAGCGCGACTCCATTCCGGCGGCGCCCGGCCACCCGGTTTTGTATCCTGACCTGGCAACGCGGGACGAGGCGGGGAGGTTGGTGCAAGGGTGAAGCCAACCGTCTTGATCGCCACGACGTCCAGTTGGCTCCCGACCGCCCGGCTGGCGATGGCCCTGGCCCAGGCGGGATTCATCGTGGACGCAGTTTGTCCTCCCCGCCATCCCCTCCGCCAGATCGGAGTTTTGCGCCAAACCTACGGCTACCACGGACTGACGCCCTTGGCCTCTTTCGTACACGCAATCGCCGGAGCTGAACCGGACTTGATCGTGCCCGGGGACGACCTCGCAACCCTCCACCTGCATCATGTGCACCGGCGAAAGGGCGACGACGGAGGAATGAAAGCGCTGATCGAGCGTTCACTCGGGAGGCCGGATGGTTTCCCGGTCGTGTACGCGAGAACCGAGTTCATGAAATTGGCCCAGACAGAGGGCATCCGCGCTCCGAAGACCGAAGTGATCGCGGACGCTCTGGCCCTCAAGAAATGGGTGTCCCGAATGGGTTTTCCGACCGTCCTGAAGGCGAACGGCACCTCCGGTGGAGACGGCGTAAGAGTCGTGCACACCCTCGAGGAGGCCGAACGCGCGTTTCGGGCGCTGCAAGCTCCTCCGCTTCTCGCGCGGGCGGTGAAGCGGGCGCTGGGGAACCAGGACAAGACCTTGCTTTGGCCTTCGCTGCTTCGTCGCCGGCCGGTCGTGAATGCCCAGGAATTTGTGGCCGGGCGCGAAGCTACCAGCGCCGTAGCCTGCTGGAAGGGTACGGTTCTGGCCAGCCTTCACTTCGAAGTGCTCAACAAGCGGGATTCGGCCGGTCCCTCTAGCGTCGTCCGCCTGATCGAGAACGCTGAAATGGCGAGCGCCGCCGAAGGGATGGCGCGGCGGCTCAACCTTTCGGGCCTGCACGGGTTCGATTTCATGCTGGAGGCCGACACGGGAAACGCGCACCTCATCGAAATCAATCCGCGTGCGACCCAAGTGGGACATCTCGCTCTGGGTGCCGGGCGCGACCTTCCCGCCGCGTTGTACGGGTCCGTGTCGGGAGAAGCTGTGCGCCTGGCCCCGAAGGTCACCGCCAACGACATCATCGCGCTCTTCCCGCAGGAGTGGATGCGGGATCCGGAGAGCGCATATCTGCGTTCGGCGTATCACGATGTTCCCTGGGGGGAAGCCGAGTTGCTGCGCGCCTGCCTTTGCAAGGGCAGGACCCAGCGTGCTTTGGATTCCCCACAAACCCTGGTCCGGACGCTTTCGGCGGTGCGGCTGCCGCGCGCATGACTATTCCACCGAAGGGCCACACCGTGCGGGCGGGAGCGCCTGCAAGGAATTCGGAGTTCTTTCCCGAACACTTCCATCCGCATCGCCACGTCGCCGGCCGCCTACGTAACCCCGGCAAGAAGCCACTTCGAGTCATGAAGTTTGGCGGGACATCCGTGGCCGACGCCTCCTGTATTGGGCGGGTCGTTGAGATCATCCGCGCCGCCTCACGGGAAAGTGACGTAGTGGCGGTCGTCTCCGCCATGAGCGGCGTGACCAACAAGTTGGTCGCGGCCGCGAGCCACGCGGAAGCGGGCGACGACAGACCGGTTGCGGCGATTTTCCGGGAACTGCGCCAGCAGCACGAATCGGCGGCGAACTCGTTGATCCATTCGGCGCCGGAGCGGAGCCGCATCGACGGTAGACTCGATGGGCTTCTTCAGGAAGGGGGGCGCCTGTGCCAGGGCACGATCCTGCTGCGCGAGTTGACGCCGCGCACGCGGGATTCGATCTCGAGTCTGGGCGAACGCCTTTCGGTTCTTCTGGTCGCGGCTGCGCTGGCCGAACGCGGAGTCGGCAGTACGGCGATCGAGGCGACGGAACTCGTGGTCACCGATGCGTGCCATGGCGCCGCTGACCCGTATATGGACCTGACGCGGCAACGCTGCGAAGCGCGTCTGCGTCCTCTTTTGCAGCAGGGCGTCGTTCCCGTGGTGACCGGCTTTATCGGCGCCACCGCAGAGGGCGTGCTCACCACGCTCGGCCGCGGCGGTTCGGATTGTTCCGCGACGATCCTGGGGGCGGTCCTCGATGCCGAAGAAGTGATCATCTGGACGGATGTGGACGGCTTGCAGAGCGCCGACCCACGCCTGGTGCCGGGCGCTCGCACGATTTCCGAAGTTTCCTATCGCGAAGCGGCTGAACTGGCGTACTTCGGCGCCAAAGTGCTGCATCCGAAGACGCTGCGCGCGGTAGCGCAGTGCGGCATTCCGCTCTGGATCCGCAACACGTTCGCCCCGCAGCGGCCGGGAACGAAGGTTACACCTTCGGGCCCGCCGAGCGTTGCCGGAGTGAGGGCGCTCACCGCCATCGGCGACATCGTATTGATCACTGTCGGCGGACCCGGCTTGGCCGGAGTGCAGGATGTTCTGGGCCGCACGTACCGGGCCACCCAGGGGGTTCGGGCTGACGTGCTGCTAATCACGCAAGCCTCTTCGCAAAACGAGCTATGCCTGGTCATTCCGTCCGCCTTCGCCACCTGCACCATGGAGGCGCTACGCCATGAGTTTGCTCGCGACCTGGCACACGAGCATTCGGAACACATCCGCCTCGATTCAACCGTTGCCCTCGTTACGGTCGTCGGTCAGAACCTGAGGTCCGTTCCCGGAATTGTCGGACGCATCTTCGGGACGCTGGGCCAGCACACCCTGAACATCCTCGCAATCGCACAAGGCCCCTCGGAGTGCGGCATCTCCTTCGTGGTGGCGAGGAATGACATGAAGGCGGCGGTCGCCAGCCTCCATCGGGAATTCCGGCTGGGAAGCCCTTTGAATCCTGGCCTTGCCGAGCATGAGAACTCCGAGGACGAAAACTGCTATCAACGCTCCGAGCCTGTGCATCTCGACCTCCGTCCCGAGCCTGATCGGCAGACGAACGGGGACTAGCAGCCCAAAACCAAGCGCTTATAACCCGCTCCTTTCCCCTGACCCTGCAATATTCAACTGTCCAAGCTAACCGGTGACTCATTTGTCTCTGCTTCAGGCAAAACTGGAGCCGAGCCAGGGAGACAAATCGTGAAGTTAAGTCGATCCATCGCATCCGTAACTCTTCCGCGGGTACCGCCCGTGCCGAATCAAACTTGCAGCGTCCTCGGAGAAGAGCCGTTTCATCGCATGATCGCGCTCGAGCGCAAGCGGACGGAGCGCTCCGGGAAACCGTTCCTGCTCATGCTCCTCGATGCCGGGAACTGCCTGCCCTCCGACAGGAACGGAAGAGTGCTGGGAAAGATCCTGTCGGCCTTGTCACTGTCCACCCGGGAGACCGATGTGACCGGTTGGTACAAGAACCATTCGATCGTGGGTGTCCTGTTTACCGACATCAGCGCCGACGATCGGGAGTCGATTCTGGGCACCATGATGAGCCGGGTAAGCGAGACCCTGAGAAATAACCTGAGCCTGGATAAATTCAGCCAGATCAGCATGTCGATGCACGTTTTCCCGGAGGAATGGAACCAGGACAACACGAACGGCAATCCCACCCTATATCCCGACTTTGTAAATCGCAACCAGGCGCAGAAACTCGGCCGCTTGGTGAAGCGCTTGATGGACATCGCTGGCAGCGCGACTGCGCTGCTGTTGTTATCTCCCGTTTTTCTTGTGGTCGCGGTACTGGTCAAGCTAAGTTCCAAGGGGCCGATGCTCTTTAAGCAGGAGCGCCTGGGCCAGTTCGGGAAAAGTTTCACTTTCCTGAAGTTCCGGTCGATGTACGCGAACAATGACCGCAGGATCCATCAGGAGTTCATGAAACGCGTGATCAAAGGTAATCACGATGGGCGCGTGGAGGGGGGCAACAAATCCGTTTACAAGATGACGAATGACCCCCGCATCACCAAGATTGGATGGATTCTTCGCCGGACGAGCCTGGACGAGCTTCCGCAATTCATCAATGTCCTGCGCGGGGACATGTCCCTGGTCGGCCCGCGGCCGCCGATCGCATATGAATGCCAGGAATACGACATTTGGCACCGCCGCCGCGTGCTCGAGGTCAAACCCGGCATCACCGGGCTCTGGCAAATACGCGGCCGCAGCCGGGTACGCTTCGACGAGATGGTGCGTCTGGACCTGCAATACGTCCGCACCTGGTCTCTCTGGCTGGATCTCCAAATCCTGGCGCAAACGCCAAGGGCCTTGTTTAGCGACGACGCCTTTTAGCTTGCGCACTGCCACGAATTAAGCGACCGGCGCCGACGCGAAATCAGCCCCTGCGGCTCGTCGTGCCGTTTGTAATTGAGGAGAGGATACCCCTGACAGCCATGTTCTTAAGTGAGTGCCGGAACGAGATCGAGTTGACCCCATTGACCGCCGAGCCAAGGGTGGCTCATTGTATCGACCCGCTGAAGGATCGTCGCTGGGATAGATTTGTGCAGAGGCATCCCGCGGCCTCGGTCTTTCACTCCTCGGCATGGCTCGAGGCGCTTTCCCGGACTTATGGATACCAGCCGATTGCCTATACCACGTCCCCGGCGGGCCGGGAACTGGAAAATGGCATGGTATTTTGCCGGGTGGAGAGCTGGCTGACGGGGCGACGCCTGGTTTCGCTCCCATTTTCGGACCACTGCGAGCCTTTAGTGGACGAGAAAGAAGACCTGGACGCCGTAACCATTGCTCTGGAGCGGGAATTTCGCGGCGGACAGTGGCGCTACATCGAAATGCGTCCCCTGCAAGGGTACAAAATGGTGACCTCCCTCCAGCATGCGACTGTGCCCTATACGTTGCACCAGCTGGACCTAGGTCCGGACATCGATACGCTGTTCCGCAACTGCCATAAGAATTCTACACAGCGGAAAATTCTTCGGGCGGAACGCGAAGGTCTCGGCTATCGCGAAGGATCCACGGAAGAACTCCTGCAGGATTTCTACCGGCTCCACACTCTCACACGAAAACGGCACCGGCGGCCACCGCAGCCGAAGAAATGGTTTCTCAACTTGATCGATTGCCTCGGATCCGCTCTTAAGATTCGGGCAGCGTTCAAGGGCGAGCAAGCGGTAGCGGCTGTCCTGACCATTCGCCACAAGGACACTCTGGTGTACAAGTACGGCGGCAGCGATTCTCGATTCAACAACCTTGGCGGCATGCACCTACTGCTCTGGAGGGCGATCAAGGAGGCCAAGACTTCGGGTCTGCGTTTCTTCGACTTCGGGCGAACCGAGGCCGGTCAACACGGGCTCATCACCTTTAAGACGCGATGGGGTACCACGCAGTCCAGCCTGATCTATTCCCGCTATGGCCTTTCAGACAATGTCGTCCACCTGTTTGAGGCCTCCGCCCCGACCTGGAAATCCAGAGTGGCAACTTACCTGCTTGCCCACATGCAGCCGGGAGTTCTTTCGCTCGCTGGTCGGGCCCTCTACCGGCACGTTGGATAAGGAATGACTCAGCCTTCAAATACGCTAATGCTGCTGTCGCCTCGGCCTCAAGCTGGGGCGGCGCGAGTCTCCGTGGTCATCGTGGTGTGGAACGCCAAGAAGTACGTGCTGGAGTGTCTGGAGTCGTTGCGCGAGCACTGCGGGAAGGTGTGTTCGGAAGTGATCGTCGTCGATAACGCCTCCGCCGACGGAACTCCGGAGCTGGTGGGGGAAATGTTTCCGGAATTCAAGTTGATCCGCAACCGCGAAAATTTCGGATTCGCCCGGGCCAACAACATCGGGATCGCGCAGAGTTCGGGGGATTATATTTGCCTGGTGAACTCCGACGTTAAATTCCTGGACGATTGTATCTCGCCCATGGTCCGCTACCTGTCGGACCATTCCGGTGTGGGCATGGTGGGACCGAAAATGCTCGGGGCCAACGGAGAGGTGAGGCGTTCCACCATGCGTTTCCCGACGGTCTGGAACAACTTTTGCCGGGCCATCGGACTCGATTTCCTGTTCAAACGATCCCGCTCGTTCGGCGGGCTGTTGATGTCCGATTTCGATCATCGGACGACGGCGCCGGTGGAAGTGCTGAACGGCTGGTTTCTTCTGGTCCGCCGCACAGCGGTCGAACGAGTCGGCCCGCTCGATGCGCAGTTCTTTATGTACGGCGAAGATGTGGATTGGTGTTATCGCTTCCGCAAGGCGGGGGAGTCGGTGGTTTTCTTCGCCGAAGCCGGCGCGATTCACTATGGCGGAGCGAGCTCCTCGAACGCGCCCGTTCGCTTCTATCTGGAGTTGTATCGCGCCACCTGGCAATACTGGCGAAAACATCACAGCGGCCCCGCGCAACTCGGCTTTCTGCTTGCGTTCGCCCTCCATCATTCCGTACGGCTGCTGGGCTCCGCCTTCATCTATCTGTGTTCGCCATCGCGAAGGCCGCACACCGCCGCCAGGTTCAAGAGAAGTCTCGCCTGCCTGCAGTGGGTGGGCGCGGCGAAGTTCAAGCGCTTAGAGGCCAGCGGGAAAGTGGCATAACGGAAGCGCCCGGCCTCGCGCGTCTCTACCGGGCGGCGAGCAATCAGGTCATGTACGAGACAGAAGCAAATTGCGCGGTGGAGAGTGCGGCTCAAATTCCGGCCGAGGTGATGCGTTCGTTCGCAGTCCTCAAGGGGCGGATTGAGTCTCGCACGGTTCTTCCCTGGAGCGAACACTGCACGGAGTGTGTATGGCCAACCTGTTACGCGACCTGCGACCTTTACAGTCCCCGGCGGGACGGCAGATGCCGCCGGTTCGCGGACGGAATGGTGAGAATCGAATCCCCTTCCGCGGTAAATACTTATCTTTTGAAGATTCGCTTTAAGCGCTGGGGAAAGCTATGGACCCCCGGCAACGTCCGATTGCATCCGGCGGGCAAAGCGGAAACGCTGGAAAAAAGAGATCACCGGATCGGGCGCGCGCTGCAGCGATTCCCTCTGCCGTCTCTGGTTACGATCACAGCCGCGACCAAACGGTATGGTTTCAAGAAGAGAATGGCAAGCTCGCCGTCAAACCATGAAGAATTCCCGACTTGCTTCCTCGTGGAATGTTATAACCCCGAAGCGCACGATGTTGGCCTGTCGCTGACCCTGCGCGCGAGCGATGAGCGCATCAAGATACCCTTTCAGAAGCTGATCAATTTGACCCCGGGATTTCACCGCATCCGGGTTCCGCTGGAAGAAATTACGGCTCTGCTCGATCTCGGAGAGCCCTTTGGCATCGATCTGATCCCGAACGACGAGGCCGAGGAGACCACGCTCTACTTCGGCCTGATGGAGTTTGTGACCGAGGTGGCGGAAGTCAAGAAAGCCGCCGACAAGACGGATGACAGGACCGAAAAGAAAATCAAGTGCGTGGTATGGGATCTCGACAACACGCTGTGGGACGGCACCCTGGTCGAGGACGGTCCGGAGCGCCTGCACCTGAAGGCCGGCATCGCCGCCGTCATCGAAACGCTGGATCGGCGCGGAATTCTGCATTCGATTGCCAGCAAGAACAATTCGGAAGATGCGCTCGCGGTGATCAAAAAGTTCCAGCTTGACAAGTATTTCCTGTGCCCGCAGATTTGCTGGCGGCCGAAGAGCCAGGCAATTAAAGCCATTGCCCAGCAGCTGAACATTGGCATGGATACTATTCTGTTTGTCGATGACTCGGAATTCGAGCTGAGAGAAGTGAAGGCGGGCTGTCCGGATGCGCGTGTCTTGAACGCCGAGCACTCCCTCGCCCTTCCCGAAAGAGGCGAGTGCATGGTCCCGATTACCGCCGAAAGCCGGGAACGCCGCAAGCTCTATCAGGTGGAGGCGAACCGGCAGACGCTGGCGCAGAGCTTTAACCATGATTACATGGCATTCCTCCGGCACTGTCAGATTCAACTGACGGTTCGTCCCATGACGGAAGCGAATCTGGAACGCGTCCACGAATTGACCCAGCGCACGAATCAGATGAATTTTTCCGGCAACCGTTACGACCGCGAGGTGCTGCGGAGGTTGCTGTCCAACCCGCACCTGGATACGTTTGTGCTGAGCTGCGAAGACCGGTTTGGCAGCTATGGGGTGATCGGGTTTTCCATCGTGGATCGACGCGAACCCCGCATGACCGATTTGATGTTCAGTTGCCGCATTCAGTCGAAGCGGGTGGAACACGCGTTTTTGGCCGCAATGATCCGCCTCTACGTCGCCGAAACGGGCAAGGATTTCTGGGCCGATTACCGGAAAACTCCGCGCAATGCTCCGTCGGGACAGGTGTTCGCCGACCTTGCCATGGAGGAGACGGAAAACCGGGACGGTGTGCTATCGCTGAGGTTTCGCAAGGACAGAGAGATTCCGGACGACGCTGTCATTGATGTCGTCATGCAAGATGCGATGCGGGGGACGCTAGCGTGAGTGTTCGATCTGGTCTGGGTGCGGCGCGGCGTCGGCTGCTTTGTTCGCTGTACCGGCGCGCTGTATCCCTGGGCAGTGGCGGGCCCATCGTGTCGTTCAGCTTCGACGATTTTCCCCGCACCGCCTATTCGGTCGGCGGGAGGATTCTGGAAGAGTTCGGCATGCGAGGAACCTACTACGCGGCCGCCGGGCTGATGAACACTTCGAACGAACTCGGGGAGCAGTTCCGGGCCGAGGACCTCGATTCGTTGCTCGATAAGGGCCACGAACTGGCCAGCCACACTTACAGCCACATTTCCTGCCGCTCCGTCTCCGGCGCCGTGTTCCGGGCGGACGTGGAGAAGGGCAGAAAGGCAATCGCGGAGGTGGCCGGATCGGACGCCGGGAATTTCGCCTATCCCTTCGGTCACGTCACGCTTCAGGCCAAGCGAACCTTGGATCTCGGTCCCGGCAGCGCGCGAAGCATCGTCCCCGGTTTCAACGGGCCGGAAATCGACCTGAGTCTGCTGCGGGCGAACAGCTTGTATAGCGGTCTCGAGGGGGCAGGACGGGCGGAAGAGTTGATCCTGGAAAACGCAAAAAGGAAGACTTGGCTGATTTTCTACACGCATGACGTGCGCCCAAACCCTTCGGCGTTTGGCTGCACGCCTGCGCTGTTGGAAGCGGCGGTATCCTGCGCTGCCCGCAGCGGTGGCCGGATTCTGACCGTGCGCGAGGCGCTGGCCGAGGCTGGGGTTCAAAATGGGAATCCAAAAGGTCAGGCACTATCTGCGGTTTCGGCGTGATCCGCTCAACGCCTTGAGCTTGCAAGCGTGTTAGGTGAGAGATTTGGCAAGAGGATGCGGTGTCTATGAGCTGCACGATACATGGCGCAGGTGAGGGGATATATCGGAGCGTGTCTGGAACGGGCGCACGACGGTTAAAGCTTCTCCTGATCGCCGCCGGCTGTGACAGCAAGGCTGTCGGAGAGGGATGGAGTTCATTCCAGTGGGTCAGCCGGATTGGAAGACGCCATGACGTCACACTCTTAACTTCTCGCAATAGCAGGACATCAACAGCCCCGCAGCTGCCGGGAGTGCGAGTGATTGAGTGGCCTGATCGCCGCTTGTTCGAAAGGTGGGAGCGCTTCAACAGCATGCTGAAGCCGGGCTACGTAAGTTTCTACGCTCACGCCCGCCGATGGCTTAAGAATCGTCTCCGGTCGGGCGAGAAATTCGATCTGGCGCATCAGATTTCACCTCTGGCACTTCGGTACCCGAGTCCCGCAGCCGGTCTCGGCGTGCCGCTCGTCATCGGACCGCTCGGAGGAAGTATTGAAAATCCCAAGGCCTTTCGGGCGGAGCTTAGCCGGGTTGCGTGGTATACGAAGCTCAGGTCGATCGATGAATGGCGGTTGCACCGCGATCCTTGGTTGCGACACAGCTACGCTCGCGCCGATCGCATCATTTGCGTTGCGCCGTACGTGAAGGACCTGTTGGGGGATTTGCCATCCCATGAAGTGGAATTCATGAGCGAGACGGGAGTAGCGAATCTTCCGCCGGCGCGCGACTCAGCGAGAAACGGCGCAGGACGGCTTCGATTGCTGTTTGTAGGCCGCATCATTCGTTCGAAGGGGGTTCGAGACGCAGTCCGGGCAATGGCGAGACTTGCGGACGTCGACGGCCTCACGTTTGATGTGGTGGGTGACGGAGACGACCTCGCTGCTTGCAAGGAAGAGGCGCGGACGCTAGGCGTAAGTCAGAGGATCACATTTCATGGGAGGCTGCCGCGGAAGGAGATTGATGCGTTTTATGCCGGAGCAGACGTGTTCGTCTTCCCCAGCTTTCGTGAGCCGAGTGGTAACGTCGTCCTCGAGGCGATGAGCCACGGTCTAGCGTTGATCGTAGCCGACCGGGGGGGGCCGGGATTTGTCGTAGATAACGCCTGTGGATTCCGGGTCCCCGTCGTCGATCCCGAGCAATATGTGTCCGAAATCGCTGCGTGCATCCGGAGGCTGGCCCTCGAGCCTGACTTAATCCTCGCGATGGGCACTGCGGCTCGGGAAAAGGTAATTCGGCAGTTCCGGTGGGATGTCAAGGTTGACCGGTTGATGGAACTTTACGATAGGGTCCTGGCTGAATGTGAGACATCGAATGCGCAAGTGGTGTGAAACACAACATAGAATAGGCCGGACAGAGAGACCCAACAAAGAGACCCAGTAGTACATCCCAATTCCGTCCATGCGTACATGTCCGCTTGTCTTGGTCCGAGCCTGCCCTTTAGGCCCCTAGTTTTCCGCCCGGTGGCTTTGTACCTTAGAGTCCGAAAGTCACAAAAATCGGCAACGGGGGCTTCCATGGGTTGTTTTTTTCGTTGCTTCGTTCTTGCGCTGGCGACGTTAGGGGTGGCTAGCACTCTTTCCGCGAGCACGGGCGGAACTTGTCCGTCGGGCTCCACCTATCTGAATCCGGCAACCAACACGCTGACCACACTATCCAGTCTAGGAGTCACAGGCTGCTACTTCGTCGCCGCCAACGGAGCAGATACGAACAACGGAAGCAGTGAAGCAACGCCTTGGGCGCACGCGCCGGGGATGCCGAGCTGCGCGAGCATGTGTGCCGGGGTCACGCCAGCAGCGGGCACCGGATTCATCTTTCGCGGAGGGGATACATGGGGATCGACCAACTATTTTGTGATTAAGAACGGCGGGTCCAGCGGTTCTCCTGTCTACTACGGCGTGGATCAGACATGGTACACCGGAAGCGCATGGAGCAGGCCTATATTCAGCATTGCCGGCAGCCTGCCAAACGTGAACTCCTACAGCGAATCGCTGATTTTCGATTTTGAAGCGGGATGGGTGACGGTGGATTGGTTTGAAATCACAGGAGGAACATGTAGTGCGGCGCCCGTGTCCCAGAACTATTTCTGGAATGGCAGTACGTATGACGGCATTGTGGTGACCAACGGCTACTTCCACGCTTTTCAGCCCCCCTCGGGCGGATGCGGGTCTGTCAAGGTCGGCGACGGCAACAACCCGGGTGTCTGGATTTACTCTCAAATTGCCTCCAGCAACTCCAACTGCCACGGCGCCTTTGAGTACAACGTGGTCGATGGAACCGACGGTTCGGGCGCGAAGGGGTATCTGACGATCGCCGCCGATCCTTCACCTTGCGCCACATTTGCTTACAATGTCATTCACGATGTGTGCTCCGGAATTGGCGGCAACTTCACGCTTGCCCATGATAATGTGATCGGCAACTTTGGCGGCCAGATCGGCCAATTCGAGTGCTCCTCTTCATCCACCATCCACAATCACGCCATCCGCTCGAACAACGATGCAACCATCTACAACAACAACCTGTACGCAACCGAGGGTGAGGTCATTAGCGTCAACCCGCAATCCGGCGGGCCGGGTTCCGCTATCTATAACAATGTCCTGTGGGATAACAACGCGTCGGCCATCGACATCGGGGATAACGGGACCGGTACGACGGGTTCCGTAAGTATTTTCAACAATACCATTGAGCAGCAAACGGGCGGATCATTTGACTATGGAAACTGTATTAACCTGGAAAATGACATAGGTTCACTGCTGGTTGAGAACGAGCACCACATTTTTGCTTCTGGCTCGTCAACCGGGTGCATTCTGGCAGCTAATTCCCCGTTCAACACTGAGGGAAAAGGTAAAGCCTCCACTCTGACCTACAATTCGGCTAACGATCTTTTCCAGACTTTGGCGCAGGCAAACGCTGCCGGATACACGAATTCCCAAACTAACGCTTATTCTCCAACGGCTCCAAACAGCCCGACCGTGGGAATGGGCGTGACCGGAATCGCACCCGGCGAAGCGATTGATACAACCTACGCATGTACTGAGGCGACCATAAGTGGAGTGGTTCAAGTGTCATGCCCTGTGCTACCAACGGTTGCGCGGGCTACCGGCGGAACCTGTACGGCTGGCGTGCTGGGGTGCGCGGATGCTGGGGCCTACGAATTCGGTGTGGGACAGGGCGCGCCCAATGCCCCTTCAGGGCTTCAGGCGGTGGTTCAGTAGCTTCGTTTGATCTTTTTTGGAACCACACCGAAACGCCCATTCCAATCACCGTCGGTAACAGGCGTCGAGTCCAGTCAAAATCGGAAACCCGCCGAACTACATCGGTGGTCCGCGAATCTACACTTCGAAGTGTTTTGCGGATTAGCCAGACTGGGGCCTTGGTTTCCGACCGCATACGCTGGCCCCGCCGTCAAAGAGCCAACAGCCGAATAAATCATGGGACGTGAGCACCTAAAATTCGGCGGGGGTGTATCGGAGACCTTCCTCCACCCGTTTGTTCTGATCGTGGTTCTCATCGCGGGAGTCTTGATATGCGTGTGGCCACGGCGGAGGGCTATTGTTCCATTTCTCGCAGCAGCCATTCTCATTCCTGCTGACCAAGTTCTGCTGATCGGGCCGGCGCATTTTCCTATGCTGAGGCTTTTGGCCCTATTCGGCATGGTTCGAATGGTCAGGGATAAGGTTTCTTCGAAGAGGCCCGTGTTCAGTCACGGCATGAACAGGATTGATTGGGCGGTCATTTTATTGACCGTCCTCACCGCCGTGAACGGAGTCCTGTTGTTCCAGGAGTTCGCCGCGGCTTTCAACCAGTTGGGAAATCTCTACACTGTCTTCGGCGTGTATTTCCTGCTGCGTTTCCTGATTCGGGACGAAGAAGATGTCTTGCGCGCCATTCAGACGCTGGCCTGCATCGCGGCTATCGTTGCCGCGGTTATGACGTACGAAGTTGCGACCGGGCACAACCCGTATGCCATGTTGGGAGGAGCGCAAGTCGCAAATTATGCGTCGCTCGAGATGCGCGACGACCGCTTCCGCGCCCAAGGGCCCTTCGGGCATTCGATCCTTGCTGGAACCTTTGGCGCGGTCCTGATGCCGCTGTTTGTAGGATTGTGGTGGAAGAGCAGGAAGCATCGCAAGATCGCGGCCCTGGGCATCGTTTCCGCCACCGTAATTACATTGGCCTGCAACTCCAGCACCCCGGTTTTGGCTTATGGGGCCGGTGTGCTGGCTCTTTGCCTGTGGCCGGTGCGCCGATGGATGCGCGCCATCCGGTGGGGAATTGTGCTTACCGTGGTTTCCCTCCATCTAGCGATGAAGGCGCCAGTTTGGCATTTGATCGCCAGGGTCGATATCACCGGCGGCTCGTCGTCCTGGCACCGGTTTATGCTGGTTGACCAATGTATTCGCCATTTTGGCGATTGGTGGCTGGTGGGCGTAAAAGACACGAGCGTCTGGGGCTGGGACATGTGGGACACAGCCAATCAGTACGTTGGCCTGTGCGACAGTTCCGGGCTTCTTCCTTTTCTGTTATTTCTGGCGGTCCTGGTTTACGGCTTCAAGTACTTAGGACGGGCACGGCGTGCGGCGGGAAAAGACAAAAAGATGGCGCTTCTCGCTTGGGCGTTGGGGTCCGCGCTGTTTGCCAATGTGGTTGCTTTCTTTGGCATTGCTTACTTCGATCAAACCACGGTCGCGTGGTACGCGCTGCTCGCCATGATCTCCGCGGCGATTGCGGTTCGCCCGAAAACGGAACCGCACGAGGGAAAGTTCAGAGCTCACTGGGATGAGGCAGGTCTGGCCGCGCAACTCGCGGAAGAAGCACCTCGTTTGACGACGACGGAAGCGGAGAACATTTGCCACGAACTGGGGAAATAAGAGCCTCGGGAAATAATGGGCGCGCGGCAGTACATCACATAATGAAATCAGTATCTTCCAGTCCGGCCTCGGTTCGCAATCTCGCCCATACCATCGGGCGGAATACCGTCTTCGGAGTGATTTCCAGATTCGTCCAGGTGGCAACCCGCCTGGTGACTATTCCGATTGTGATCGCCCATCTCGGCCTGGGAGGCTATGGGATCTGGGCGATCATCATGACCACCGCGGCCTATATGCGCTTTGGCAGCGTGGGCATTAAGTCGGCCTTCCAGAAATATGTGGCGGAGGCGACGGGCAACGGCGACTTCGAGACGGCAAACAAGCTTCTGAGTACGGGCTGCGCCGCCATGCTGGGACTGTCGGTCGCGGTGTTGATCCCGATAGCCTGGTTCTCCACCGCGCTGGCGCGGGCCGCCGGAGTGCCGCCCGAATTTCTGCACGCCGCGGCCCAGTCCACCACCGTGCTGGCCTTGATCATGGTTCTGTCCAACGTGGGCGCCGTGTACGAGGCCATCGTGATGGGCGGCCACCGGATTGACCTGGCCAGGAACTACACGACCTTCTTTTCGGTAGCCGAAGCAGTGGCCATTGTGATTCTTCTGCATTTTGGGTATGGCCTGTTTGCCATGGCCTCGGTCATGGCGGCTTCCGAAGTCGGCTTTGTACTCTGCTGTTATGTCAGCTCGAAGAAGATTTTGCCGCAGATAAGAGTAGCCCGTGCCTTTGTCACCAAGAGCGCAATCCCAGAACTGGTTCGGTTCGCAGGCAGCTATCAACTGGTAAATGTCCTCGAAGTGCTTTATGTCTCTATTCTTCCGGTGGCGATATTGCGGGTCTTTGGCGCGGATTCGGCAGGCATCTATGCCATCGCCGTCCGACTGGTGGGGTCGGCCGTCATGCTGTCGGATTCCTTCCTTATTCCCATCCTCTCCGGGGGGGCGATGGTGTATGCGTCCGGCTCCCAGGAAGAAATGCGAAAGCTCATTACCAAGTCCTTCAAAATCACCCTGGGTTTGTGCCTGTTTCCGCTGACGTTCATCGCGATTTTCGGGCCGACGATGGTGTTTGCCTGGACTGGACAGGCGGATTCGTCGTTGCGAGTCGCTCTCTGGCTGGTATGTGCTGCGGGCTTCTTTCAGGCCTTCTCCGTGCTGGGACTGGTGTTGTACCGGGTTTCGGGAAATGCGCTGCTCGACAACATCCGCCAGGCTCTGCGAATTGTGTGCCTGCTCTCGATTGTCGCCTTCGCGCGACAGTCGGGATTCTACGGAGTGCTGGCGGGATTGGCGTTCACCGAATTCGTCGGAATGGTCTTCATGGTATATGCCATCACCAAAACCTTTCACGCCTTTCACCCGAGAGCGTTGCTGCCCGATGCCTTGAAATTGACCATGGCGACTGCCGCCGTTCTCGCGGCTGGTTTGATCGCTTCGCGGATACCGCTTCCCGCCTTCGCGAATGTTCGCTGGCAGGCGGTTTTGGATTTAGCCAAGGTGTCCCTGGTTTCGTTGCTGGCCGCGTGGCCGGCGCTCGTGCTGACTAAATCTGTAACCGGCGCCGAGGGCAGGGCTCTCATCGGCATTGTGCTTCCCCAACGGGTGAGCGCCGAGCCGCGCTGCGCCGAGAGTGTGATCTAGTCCCCATGAATGTGGCAGAAGAGAATGCTGTCGGCGGAGATCCGCTCGCCGCGATCCTGGGGATTCGCACCCGGCTGAACAGCGTCTGGCTGCGTTGTACGTATCCCTTTGCCGAGTTCGGCCGGGGCGTCTCCGTGCATGCCTCGTGCGATATTCGGCGGTCCGTGTCGCCGGAGATCCGATTAGGCGACGACGTCTATCTGGCTCCGGGCGTGTGGCTCGACGTCACGACCGGCTCCCGACATCCCGAGCCGAAGATCGTGATCGGAAATGGATGTGCGATTGGACGGCGTTCCACCCTCTCCGCCAGAAATCGGATCGTGCTGGAAGCGGAGGTACTGCTCGCACCTTCGGTGTTGATCATGGACCATAACCATGAATTTTCCAATCTCGGCCTTTGTAATCTCGTGCAGCCCGCACAGGCGTCGGGTGCCGCCAGCGGTGGACGAGTCTTTATCGGGAAAAACTGCTGGCTCGGCATAGGCTCTGTGATCGCGTGCGGCGTCGAAGATCTCACCCTCGGACGCAACAGCGTGGTCGGTGCGAATGCTGTCGTGACCAGCAGCTTTCCTCCTTTCAGCCTGATCGCCGGGAACCCGGCGAAACTCATCAAGACGTATGACCAACACAGCGGGAAATGGGTGAAACCAATAGGTGAAAATAAATGAGCAGCACGCTTGAGACGGTGAGCGAAACCGAGACATCGGCAAACACGACCGATGCAACCGGCCGGCAAGCCGAAGCATGTTCAATTTGCGGCGGGGACCAATTGGTCGATTTGCTGGTCGCGCCCGACCGGTTTCATTTGCGTCAGGAGTTGTACCGCTTGATTCGCTGTGAAACCTGCGGCGGCGTGTGGCTGGCCAGCCCGCCGCGGCCCGAGGAAATGGGGCGCCATTACACCGAGGACTACCACAAGGCCATTGTTACCGCGGGAGAAGGCGAGGCCACCAATCGCTGGAAAGACCAGGTCAAACTGATTTCGCGGTACAAATCCGGAGGGGCGATCCTTGACATCGGCTGCAGTTCCGGTGGCTTCCTGAGCACGATGAAGGGATCGGGCTGGAAGCTGTACGGAATCGAAATGGAGGAATCGACGGCGCAGCGGGCCCGGTCAACCACTGGGGCGGAAGTCTTTCTGGGAGATGCGGTAGCGGCCCCGTTCCCGCCCGCCAGCTTCGACGTCATCACCTGCTTCGATGTTCTCGAGCACGTCTACGCTCCTCGCCACTTTCTGGCGAAGGTGCTGGAATGGCTGAAGCCCGGCGGCATCTTCTACGCCATGATGCCGAACATCGATTCCTGGGAAGCACGCCTGTTTGGCAACCACTGGTTCGGGCTTGAGCTGCCGCGGCATCTGTCGCATTTTTCGCCCCGTTCCCTCCGTTACCTCATGACCCAGCTTGGGTTCGAGGAGGTCTGCGTTAAAACGCCGGTTGTTTCCTACATGGAGCGCAGTGTGGGATATGTCTGTTCCAGTCTTGCCGAGAAGATTGGGTTTTCGCCATCGTCTCAGGCAAAACCCAAACCGGTGAGCCTTCCGCTGAGGTTTGTTCGCAAGGGCTTGCGTGTCGCCGTTTTTAGGCCTTTTGCCCAACTCGCTTCCGTTGCTGGCGCCGGCCCCAGCATGGAAGTGGTTTTCAGGAAGGTCCCAGGTGTACACCCGCAATGATCGAGCCACGCTGAATCGAAGGGTCACTCAAGAAAAGACACTCAAGAAAAGATCGTCGAAGAATCAATGAACAAAACGACCCATCGCGTTTTTGAGGATCCACTTTCGTGGACCACACGCATCGCCAACAAGTTCCGCAGCCAGTGGATGCTGTGGACTTACCCGTTCGCGTCCGTAGGCACGAACCTCTGCGTTCATTACTCCTGCGACCTGAGCCGGTCGATCGCTCCCCACATTAAAATCGGCGATTCGGTTTTGCTCGACCGCGACGTGTGGCTCAACATCCCAATTCTGCCCAAGAGCCGCGAGCCCGTGATTCTGCTCGAGGAGGGCTGCAAGGTGGGAAGGCGCTGCGTGATTTCGGCAAGGAACCGGATTCATTTCGAGCGCAACGTCGTCTTCGCCCCTTCCGTCCTGGTCATGGATCATAATCACGCCTTCGAAGACGTAAACGTTCCCATCAAGCGGCAGGGAATCACGCCGGGAGGCACGATCCGGATCGAAGAGGGATGCTGGATTGGTTTCGGAGCCGCGATCGTCTGCGGCAAGGGCGAACTCGTGATTGGAAGAAACTCCGTGATCGGCGCCAATGCCGTGGTGAGCCGGAGCGTGCCTCCGAACTCGGTTGTGACCGGCAACCCCGGGCGGGTGGTCAAGCAGTTTGACCGCTCGAAGGGAGAGTGGGTCCTGGGATCGAACGCGCTCACCGCAACGCAGGGGCGCTGAACATACTATGATTTCCGTGATCATCCCCGCGCACAACGAGAGTTCCGTGATCGCCCGGACCTTGAAAGCGATCACCGATGGCGCCCAGCCGGGTGAGTTGGACATCGTCGTCGTTTGTAACGGATGCACCGACGATACAGCATCCGTGGCGCGCGGCTTTGGCCCCTCTGTGCGCGTTATCGAGACCGACATCGCGAGCAAGACGCACGCTCTCAACCTTGGCGACGAAGGCGCCCGGAGTTTTCCCCGCATCTACGCGGATGCGGACATTGTGATTACAGTAGAGACGGTTCGGGCTTTAGCGCGCCGCCTGGAACGGGGAGACGTGCTTGTTGCCGCCCCAACGCCGGGCTTCGATTTTGCCGGTTGCTCCTGGCCGGTTCGCGCCTGCTACGACATCCGGTCGCTCCTTCCATCGGCGCAGGAAGGCATCGGCGGCTCTGGTGTGTACGCCCTATCTGAGGCTGGACGCGGACGCTTTCGTGAGTTTCCCGCGTTGACCGCGGATGATGGCTACGTCCGGATCCAGTTTCAACCGATGGAACGTGAAACCCTTCGGTCCGTTCGTTCGACGGTTTTTCCGCCGCGCACCCTTAAGGATCTGATCGCTACCAAGACCCGGGCCCACTATGGCTCATTCGAACTGGCAAGCCGGTTTCCGAGACTCTGGCAAAACCGGGGCGAAAGCAACAATCGATCACTCCTCCGTTTGTTCAGAGATCCGCCGTTGTGGCCGAAGCTGGCGGTCTACTGTCTGGTTACAACCATCGCGAAGCGCCGCGCCCACCGCCGTCTTCGTGGTAGAACCGCGAGTTGGGAGCGGGACGACACCTCGCGCGTCACCGCCTAGCGTTCTGCATTCCGTTACACACTTCGCCACCGCGCCTCCGAGAAGTGAGCGTCCACCAAGATGCACCCCAACAAGATGCGCCAGACAATGACCACGGCCTTGGCGGCCACCATCGGACTGGCAGGCTCGGCGGTCTACTTCTCACCATGGCTCTGGCGGCGCTATCGCATGAACCGCGTGAGAAAAGAAGTAATCAAGAACCGGATTCTCGCGCTGACCTATGACGACGGTCCCAGCAGTTCGCTTACCCCGCAGGTTCTCGATCTGCTCCAATGCCGGAGCGCACGGGCTGCGTTCTTTATGCTGGGCCGGCAGGCGCGGCAACTTCCGCACATTGCCGACCGGGTCGTTGGGGAAGGTCATGACGTCGGCTGCCATTCCGACCAACACATTAATGCCTGGAAAGCTCTGCCTTGGGAAGCCGTCGCCGACATCGATGCCGGGTACGAACGCCTTTCCCCATGGGTTCAACCAAACGGAATGTTCCGTCCGCCGTATGGCAAAATGACCCTCCCAACCTATTGGTCGATCCGCCGACGTGGGGCCCCAGTGTGGTGGTGGACCCTCGATTCCGGAGATACCCACGACGTTCTGCCTAGCCCAGGCCAGGTCGCCGACCGGCTGCGGCGCGACGGAGGTGGCATCGTCTTGATGCACGACCTGGACCGGACGCAGCCGCGAAACGAGTTTGTGCTCGAATTGACCGCAGCGCTTTTGGATGTCGCTCAACGCGACTCTTACCAGATCCTGCCGCTCAGGGAAATATGCGGGTGAAACAGCCCCAGAAGCGCACCAAAGTCTTGGCGGTCGCTTCGAGCGGCGGACACTGGGTCCAGTTGCGGCGGGTGGTTCCGGCGTTCGCGGATTCCGAAATTGTCTATGTCACGGTGCTCGAATCGTATCGCTCGCAGGTGCCGGAAAGCAGGTTTTACGCCGTGAACGACGCCACCCGCTGGAACAAGCTCGCCTTGCTGAGGCTGGCGTTCAGGCTGGCCTGGATTATCGGCAAAGAAAGGCCTTCCGTAGTCATATCCACGGGCGCGGCCCCCGGGTACTTCGCGATTTTGCTCGGACGCTGGTTCGGAGCAAGAACGATTTGGATCGACAGCATGGCCAACATCGAAGATCTCTCCATGTCGGGGGCGCGCGCCGGGCGCTATGCGGACCTCTGGCTCACGCAGTGGCCGCACCTGGCCAAAGCCGAAGGCCCTTATTACGGAGGTTCCGTCCTGTGATCTTTGTCACCGTTGGCTCCCAGGAGCCGTTTGATCGTCTGATTCGCGCCGTCGACGAATGGGCGAGATTGCGCGCCCGCTCCGACGTGTTCGCCCAGATTGCGAGTTCGTCGTTCTCTCCCCGGCACATCGAATTCACGCAGTTTATCGAGCCCGCGGATTTCAACCGCATCATCCGGCAGGCGCGCGTCATCGTGGCTCATGCGGGCATGGGGTCGATCATTTCGGCGCTCGAACTGGGCAAGCCCATTGTCGTAATGCCCAGGCGCGCGGACTTTCGCGAAACCCGCAACGACCATCAGGTGGCGACCGCCGAACGTTTCGGCGCGCAGGGGCGAATCATCGTGGCGAACGACGAGCAGGATTTGCCGGCCAAGCTCGATCATGCCCTTACTCTGGGCGACAGCGCTCGAATTCAAGCCCAGGCTTCGCCGCGCCTGATCGCGACGATTCGTGACTTCCTCGAAGGCCGTCCGTACCGACTGGAGCCGGCAATGCCTGGGGCGAGAAGCGAGGCGCCCCCAGTCAAGTCGGGGGTGGCATCGTTGCTTCCCGTGGAGAGCCGCACGGTTTCGAAGTAAGGAAGCACCAACTTCCCTATGTGTGGAATTACAGGACACTGGGCATACGCGGGCCGGGACCTCGGCGCGGCCGAGTTCCGGACATTTACCGACAGTCTCGCGCATCGCGGGCCGGATGGGCGTGGCCTGGAACATTTCTCATCTGATCGCTTGTGGCTGGGCCACCGGCGGCTGGCCATCATCGACGTGTCGGAGCGCGGCCGTCAGCCCATGTCCTACGAGAACGGGCGTTACTGGCTCACTTTCAACGGAGAAATTTACAACTTCATCGAGCTGCGCGAAAGTTTGCGCCAGCTCGGGCATCGCTTTGTGACGAAGTCGGACAGCGAAGTCGTTCTCGCCGCCTTCGCCGAATGGGGAGCGGAGTGCCAGTTGCGCTTCAACGGCATGTGGGCTTTCGCGATTTGGGATGCGCAGGACAAGCGCCTGTTTCTGTCCCGCGACCGCTTCGGCGTCAAGCCGCTGCACTATGCCGATGTCGAGGGCTGCTTCTCGTTCGCCTCCGAACTCAAGCCTTTCCGGCAGCTCTCCTGGTGCCCTGGCGGTCTCGATGAGCGGGTGCTCGCCGAAACGCTGCGCAATGTTGTAGGGCAGGAATGCACACCGCACACGCTGCTCTCCGGAGTGAAACGGTTGCCGGGCGGACATTGCATGACCGTAGCGGCGGAGGGAATAAGCATCGCGCGCTGGTGGAACACGCTCGAACACCTGCCCGTGCCGCCCTCGGATCTGGCGGGCCAGTCGGAGCGCTTTCGCGAAATTTTTCTCGACGCATGCCGGCTGCGGCTGCGCAGCGACGTGTCGATCGCCACGTCCCTCAGCGGAGGTCTGGATTCGAGCGCGGTCGCCTGCGCCATTTCCGAGCTGGGCCGGCGTGGCGCGGTCGATCACGTCCCGGCGGATTGGCAGCAGGCGTTTGTCGCTTGCTTTCCCGGCACCGGTCTCGACGAGCGAAGCTATGCCGAGCAGATCATCGCGCACACCGGCATGCGGGCGCATTACTCGACGGTCGATGTCAACGTCGCGATTGAGGACATCGAGAAGGTGATCTTCGATCTCGAGGACATCTGGTATGTGCCGCTGGTGGGAGCGTGGTCCATCTACCGGAAAATGCGGCGCTCGGGCATGCGCGTCAGCCTCGATGGCCACGGCGCCGACGAGTTTCTCGGCGGCTACCATTTCTTTGTTCAGGCGGCGATCGAGGAGCAGTTTGGGACGGCCTTCCGGCTGGGCCGCTACCTTGACCTGAACCGGGTTCGCGCCGGTTTGGCGGGGGGGACCAAAGTCGGAGGCAGTGGCGAACTCCTGGCGCATGGCGGCATTGCATCCGATCTCCGCGGCCTGGCCCGGCGCGTCATCACGCGCGGCTTGGAACAGCTTGGCATTCTGGATCCGCTGAGAGTGGCCCGCACGCGCGGCCAGTCCTGGCTATCTGGTGGATCGCCAGCCGGGCCGATTCTGCCACGTTTGGCAGGCTCCGGGGCAACTCTCGACAGTGGCGTTCAGCAGCAAGGTCCCAGAGAGGCGTCGGCGTTGCAGAAGATGCTATTCGAGTTTTTCCATATCACCGTTCTGCCCACGTTCTTGCGCTGCATTGACCGGGCTTCCATGGCGCACGGCATCGAGGTGCGCATGCCGTTCATGGATTGGCGTCTCGTGACCTTTGGCTTTGCCTTGCCCGACGAAAGCAAAATCGGTGGAGGCTATACCAAGCGCGTCTTGCGTTCGGCGATGCACGACCTCATGCCTGATACCGTCCGCCTGCGCACCAGGAAAGTCCACTTTTCGTCTCCGATCAACGACTGGGCCCGCCAGGGTTTGAGCTCCTGGCTGCTTGACATCGCAGCGAGTCGGTGCTTCCGCGAAGCATCCGCGTGGAATGGCAAGGCCGCACAGGTCGCCGTGGAACAGGCGGTGGCAGGGAACGCGAGCATCGATCCGGTTTGGCCGGTCATTAACGCCTACGTGCTGCAAGAGCGTTTCAAGGCCGCGGGGCAGGCCGAACTGCCTAAGCCGGCCCACGCGTGATCTCCTCGATGGATGAACTGTCCTTACTCACCGAGCAGCCCCTGACGCCGCGCTTGCCCGTCAGGTCTTCGACGCAGGAGTGTGCTCAGCCGGTGACGGCCTCCGCTGCGGACATAAACGAGTTTCGGGCGAACTTGGCCGTCGTCAAGAAATACCGCCGGAGCCTTCTCACCCGAATGCGACAAGCTGCCGGGCGTCAATTGTCGATCCCCTTAGCGATCTCGCACGGACTGCGAGGAATCGGCCGCTATGGTCCTGGCGTGAAGAAGCACTGCAACATTGGCCTTCTCGAGCAGTTTCGCCATCTGGCCTCGGACAATTTTTCGTACCGCATCTTGCCCGAAGACTTCTACATGTATCAGTTGTATCTGGCCGAAAACCGCAGACTGAGAGCCGGACACTTTGCCTTCTCGGAGATTTTGCCGGCGCAGCAGTACCTCATCGATGCCATGGGTTGCGAGGATTTTCCCCGGCTCCGCGGCAAACATCGCTTTGCCGAGCGCTGCTCCGAACTTGGACTTGCGTCGGTGCCAGTGCTCGCCGAATTCGCCGATGGAAAAATGACTGCACACTCGCCCACGAACGGGGCACGCGGCGCGGCATTCCCCCCTGCGGATCTGTTTTCAAAGCCTTCCGAGTACTGGTGCGGCATCGGTGCGAACCTGTGGCTTTACAAGTCTCAGGGCAGATATGTCAACGCGGTGTCCGGTGAAAATCACGACGAGGAAACGCTCATCGCAAAGCTCTGCGCCGATTCGATGTCAGACCGAATCATCCTGCAGGAGAAACTTTCCAACCATTCGTCAATGGCCGGTTCGCTTACCCGTGGCGGACTAGCGACCGTCCGTCTGGTAACCTGCCGCACTCCCTCCCGTTCGATCGACTTCTTGCCTCCCGCGATACGAATGCCGGTTGGGCAAGCGATCGTCGACAACATCGCGCAAGGCGGTCTTGCGGCGCCGATCGACTTCGCGACCGGAGAAATCTGCGGTCCCGCGATTCAAAAAGACAAAGCAATTGGAATTTCCCGGTTCATGAAACATCCCGATACGGGCGCCGATCTCGTCGGTCTGCAGTTGCCGTACTGGAGAGAGGTGCTCGATCTCGCCAGGCAAGCTCACTTGGCGTTTCCGAGCATGCCTTTCGTGGGTTGGGACATCGCCATCTTGAGTCACGGCCCGGTTGTGCTCGAAGGCAATTCGTGGTGGGATGTGGATCTCACCCTGCTCCCACACGGCATATCGCTGTCCGATACGCAATTCATCCCGTACTACAATTACCATTTCAAAATGGCAGCCGCGAAGGCGAGCTGAGGCAGGGCCGATCGAAACATGCTGACAACCGATATCGAACAAGAAATCCGCAACTTCTTAGTCGACACGTTCCTCTTTGGCCGCAGCGAAACGCTGCTCGACGACGCGCCCCTTATGGACAAGGTGATCGATTCCCACGGGGTCGTCGAACTGGTTGTCTTTCTTCAGGAGCGTTTCGCCATTCGAGTGGAGGACGAGGAAGTGACAACGGACAACCTCGACTCGGTAAACAAACTGGTTGCCTACGTCGAAAGAAAGCTCGCAAGCCATGCGTAAACCGGGCGCTTGGCTGCGGGTTGCAGATCCTGCTCCGCACATCGGGACAGCGGCGACGGAGTTCTTCTATGTCATACATAATAAATGAGTTGCGGTGCACTCTTGTTCGGCGGTCAAGATCGGTATTTTCGCTGTGTTGAGCCACAGACGTGATATCATTTTTCTAGATTCCTCCCCCTTTTTGATCCTCCCCGAACGCGTTTGCGGTTTTGCCGGCAGCGGCAAGAATAAATTTCAGTGAGGTTCTCACAAAACTATGCTTGAAACTGCGATCCTTGGCGCGGGTCCCTATGGACTCTCAATCGCGGCGCATTTCCGGCGTCGTGGAATATCCTTCCGCATTTTTGGCCGCCTGATGGACAGCTGGAGGACGCACATGCCCAAAGGCATGTGCCTCAAGTCCGACGGCTTCGCCTCGAACATCTACGATCCCGACGGCGACTTTACGCTGCGGCATTTCTGCGCCGAGCAGGGCATCGAATACTCCGATGCCGGGCTGCCGGTACGGCTCGACACCTTCAGTGCCTATGGTCTTGCCTTTAAGGAACGAAAGGTGCCGGAACTGGAAGACAAGCTGGTCACCGGCTTGGACCGTTTGCCCAACGGATTTCGTCTGACCCTCGACAATGGCGAAATCTTTAGCGCTCACCGGGTTGTGCTGGCCGTTGGCATCACCCACTTCGAGCATCTGCCCTCTGACTTGGCGAATCTGCCGCCGGAATTTCTGTCGCACAGTTTCCGCCATCACGATCTGGAGCCGTTCCGCGGCCGCGACGTGGTAGTCATTGGCGGCGGATCCTCGGCAACTGATCTAGCTGGGCTGCTCCATGAAGCCGGCTCTGACGTGCAGCTGATTTCTCGTCGAACCGAATTGAAATTCCACGGCAGGCCGCAGCCGGGCCAACCCGGCTTGTGGCAGAGCATTAAACGTCCGCAATCTGGCATTGGCCCCGGCTGGCGGTTGCGCTTCTGCGCCGACGCGCCCATGGTATTTCATCACCTTCCTGAGAGCCTCCGCCTGGAAGCGGTCCGGCGAATCCTGGGCCCTTCCGGAGGATGGTTTGCCAAAGACAAAGTCATTGGGAAGGTCCCACTTCTTCTGGGATATACGCCGCAGCGCGCCGAGGTCCAGAATGGCCGCGTGAAGCTTCATCTTCGCGCCGCGGACGGGAGCGAGCGTGAAGTCCTCACTGAGCACGTCATTGCGGCAACCGGCTACAAAGTCGACCTGGATCGATTGCGATTCCTCAGTCCGGAACTCCGCTCGAAGCTCAAGCTCGTCAATGGCTCCCCTGCGCTCTCGTCCAGTTTCGAGTCGTCGATGCCCGGCCTCTATTTCGCTGGGCTTACGGCCGCCAACAGCTTCGGACCCGTGATGCGCTTCGCTTTCGGTGCAGGCTTCGCCGCGCGCACTTTGACGCGCGCAGTGTCGAAGTCACTGGCGCGGCAGCCGGCGTCGATTTCGATTTCGGTTTCAGGCAGGCGTGAACTGCGCGAAATAAAAGCGCCGGAACCGCGCGAGAAGGCCGGAGCGGCTTCCCAGGGATCCTAAGACAGTCAACCAGTCCGGTGACACCCGAAGTGGAACGCATGAAGAGAGAGACCATCGCGATTCACGCCGGCTACGACGGCGATGCCACCACGCAGGCCGTCGCGGTGCCGATCTATCAGACCGTCGCGTTTGAGTTCGAAAGCGCCGAGCATGGCGCGGCTCTTTTCAACCTGGAAGTCCAGGGCAACATCTACACCCGCATCGGGAATCCGACCAACACAGTCCTCGAAAAGCGCGTGGCCGCGCTCGAAGGCGGAGTCGATGCCCTGAGCGTCAGCTCCGGCATGGCCGCCATCGAGTACTCGCTCATCAACATCGCAGAGTTAGGCAACAACATCGTTTCTACTCCGCAACTCTATGGCGCCACCTACACGTTGCTGGCGCATATCTTCCCCAAGCGTGGGATTGAAGGACGCTTTGCCAGGACCGACCATCCCGAAGACGTTGAAAAGTTGATCGACGAAAATACGCGCGCGGTCTATTGCGAGAGCGTCGGCAATCCCGCGGGCAACGTTGCCGATATCGAGGGCCTGGCGCGAGTCGCGCATAAACATGGCGTGCCCCTGGTCGTCGACAACACAGTCGCGACTCCAATTCTTTTGCGGCCGATCGAATATGGCGCCGATGTCGTCGTTCATTCCATGACGAAATTCATGGGAGGACACGGCACCACGCTCGGCGGAATGATCGTGGACGGCGGCAAGTTTCCCTGGCGGCAGTATCCCGAAAAGTTCTACATGCTGAACCGGCCGGAAATCGCCTATCACGGTGTGGTCTACGTCGATCACTATGGCGACGCCGCGTATGTGGCGCGTTGCCGGACGGTTTGCCAGCGCAATACCGGCGCAACGCTGTCTCCTTTCAGCGGCTTTCTCTTGCTGCAGGGAGTCGAGACGCTTGCTCTCCGCGTCGAACGCCATATCGAGAACGCCCGCGAGGTCGCGGAGTTCCTGCGCCGCCATCGCACGGTCGAATGGGTCAATTACGCGGGATTCCCCGACAACCCTCTGTATCCCATGGCGCAGCGTTATCTGGGTCCCAACCGCTG